>Ga0123355_10010607_pt1 | contig 14150 bp, 12 predicted proteins | sample TergutEmb28metaG_3_FD_89872 | JGI IMG/M metagenome (GOLD analysis project Ga0123355, IMG submission 89872) | Embiratermes neotenicus P1 segment gut microbial communities from Petit-Saut dam, French Guiana - Emb289 P1 | ecosystem: Host-associated > Arthropoda: Insects > Digestive system > Gut ... | reverse complement strand
TAAAAGTGTTGATGGCCTTAATGAGGCCAATGGTGCCGATGGATATAAGATCTTCCACATTTACGCCGGTGTTTTCAAATTTGCGAGCTATGTACACCACAAGGCGCAGGTTGCGCTCTATTAGCGTGGTTTTAGCGGATTCATCCCCCGGGTCGCCCAGCTTTGCAATCAGCTCGGCCTCTTCGGGCGGCGACAGTGGCGGCGGCAAAACGTCGCTTCCTCCTATATAATAGATGGTTTCTCTGCTGTGCCTTATCTTTTCAAAGAGATTTCTCAGCCATGCCGCAATTTTTCGTACCATCTTATTACCTCCATCACACCAATTGGGGATTCATCAGGGCGTGGTACGCCCCGTCTTGGGATAGTGCAAAGTCACAAATGCCAATTATTACGTCTTTTGTTTCTTTGCCGGCATCAATAATCTCTATTTTGTCCGGCCTAAAGCCCACGATGACACCCCGTTTGCCTATGGCAGAATACGGTATCATGCGCAAGCGGGTGTTAAATCCGCTTGCGGCAAAACTGTCCGCCAACGAGGTTAAGTCGTCCTGATTTTCCTCCGCATACAGTCGAACGATGGGCAACGGCAGCAGATGTTTTATCTTGTCAAATTCCGCAATGATAACAGGATTTTGGCTTATGGGGTCTACAAGGCTGTTGCCCGTGTCCACCAGGGCGATAAGCTCTGCCATTTTGTCTAGCAAATGTATTTTGAAGCTGCAAAAGGCCTGCTTTGTCAGATGCTTTTTAATAATATACCTCCTGATAAGTTTCAGTGCGACAAAGCTTACAATTATCGCCACGATAAGGTTTTGTATCGTGAAATTGTTCATGCCAACAGAATGCGAAGCCCAGATGTGGTCTCCCTGAAATATATACAGCATGGCCATGGCTATGCCACCCATGGCAAATGCCGCAATATACGCCGCCAGCAGTGTCATAAAAAAATCTTTTAGCCCCGCCGCCTTGTAAACCAGCCAAACGCCCGGCGCAAATATCACAAAGGATGTGAAGATATTAAGGAAAGGAGCCACGGGCGTGAAGATGAGAACAGTGTATAAAACAGACGCGGCCGCAGACCCTAGGATCAAACGCCAAATTTTTGCTTTTTTCCGGCATAACGAGCCCGCAATATACAATATCGCGCCATTCATAAAAAGATTTATCAAAAATACCACATCTGCATAAATTTCAACTATCATACCTGCGTCCTCTCAAACAATCCCGTCACTTGCATTATACCTAACCGCAGGTATATAATTTGTAGATTTTAATAGGTTGTGTTCTGAAAAATTGCGACAAAAAACTCCCAAACCTTGTCCGGCCTAATGCGCATATCCTCTCGCACATCCGCGGCGGTCGGCGGAATTGGCTCGCCGATTTTTACAAGCATCACAGGCTTACTGCGAAAGATCTTGTAAATACCTTTGGGTGGCCTAAATTCGATAGCAATGGGGATGATTGGAACCTGTGTCCGGGCGGCGAGCAGGAACGCGCCTTTATGGAATTTTCTGATTGTGGTATCATAGGAAACCAAGTCACCCTCCGGAAAAAAGTGTACAATTCGGCCTTTTGTAACAGATTGCGCCATTTTGTCAAAGAAAGGCTTCATCTCTGATAGATTTCTTGGTGTAGGAACTCCCCCAAGCAGCCGCACAAAAAAGCCCAATACGGGGGTATCAATGGTTTTGGGAAGCGTCGGAAAAATTGGCCTGCGCGGGAAAAGAGCCAGTGCAACCAAAGCACAGTCCAACTTATGCACATGATTACACACTATAACTGCACCTTTCAAATTACGTTTTCCTTCAATTCTGCCGACAGTGCGCACTCCCAAAAAAACCCTCGTTACAATAAACAGAATCGGTGCAGCAATTCCATAGTATACCACATTCGAGCATAAACGATAAAACACTTATTCTCCCTCCTTCTGACCTTCCAATTTGGCGACTTTGCCCGATTGGATTTTAGCACAAAAAATCCCAATCTGTCAATAAAGTATTGACAAAACAGGGGGATGGTGTGGTATTATCAGAATTAGAGAGGGGAAAGGCTATGAACGATGAATTGAGATTGCATTACGAAGAAAATTATCAAGAAGACGGACGGTTGCGGCGAAGCAACGGACATAAAATTGAGCTTTTAACCACGGTGCACTATTTTGACAAGCTGCTGCCGCCCGGTAGCCGCATTTTAGACGTATGCGCAGGCGGCGGGGAATACGCCTTTTATCTGGCCGGCCGAGGCCACGAAGTCTTTGCGTGTGATTTGCTTGAAAAACATGTTGATATCATGCGAGCTAAACCGGATGCAGATAAATTAGTGGGAATAGAAATTGCCAATGCCTTGGACTTGTCGCAGTTTGGTGGAGGGAGCTTTAATGTGGTGTTATGCATGGGGGCACTGTACCATCTGTTCGAATCGGCAGGGCGTGAGAAGTGTGTCGCAGAGTGTTTGCGGGTGTTGGAGCCTGGCGGCATGTTCGTCTTCGCCTATGTGAATCGCAATGGGGCGTATATTGCTGACCTTTGCCGTAGGAATGAGTCTGTTCAGAGCTTGGCTCAAGTAATGAAAACAGGCTGCAACGGCGTTTTCTATGGAATGGATTTTGGAGAAGTTAACACTTTGGTGGGAAAATTCCCGTTGAAGAAAATTGCCGACATAGGCACCAATGGACTTCGCTATCCTTTGGCTGACATAATCAATTCTGCCACAGAAGAGGAATTTGACGCATACATGGAATATCACTTGGCCACTTGTGAAGAGCCATCCATCATTGGCCATAGCACCAACGGCTTGTGGATTGGCAGAAAAACAAGATAAGTATTGACAAAGTGGGGGGGATAATATGATATTATCAGGATTAGGAGTGCCAAAGTAGATGATGATAAAGTTCGAAAGGCAGGCTGCTAAACAGATAGAAACCGCCTCAGGATCGGTGGCTATAGAGTTATTTTCGAACTCGCAGATAGCACGATAACCATTAAGGCTGTTTTGCATCGCAGCTCGGCGTACTAAATTTGTAGGAGGTTTTGGATATAATAGAGACATAAGTCTTGTTTGTCAAATTCTTATGAGATTTGTGACGGAAGATGATCCTTTGTCGGATGAGATTGAGGCCATCAAGAAGGCGAATGAAAGCATTGAACAATTTGGTGCCGTGGAATATTCTGAAATTGACTGGGGTTAGAAGGATAATATGAAGCATAAGGATAGGTGATTGCATGTTTTCTAAGCTCGTGGGTTGGATAAACAGACTGTATCCTTCCAGGAAGAGGGCGGCAAAGTGCGAAAGCCGCTTTGAGAATTATCTAGAATATGGGGTGAAAGAGGGCAGGGCGGGGGTGATTTCCAGCGTCAATCTTTGTGACGAGGCGCTGGACATTGTCTCTGATCGTATCGCACTTATAAATCGCTTGACGGCACTGGAAGAGCGCATGGCAAAGGCAGAATGTTATGGCAGGCTGTCGGATGCCGAAGCCAATCACCTGAAAAACTTACTCGCTCGGCATGTGGCTTTGGTCGAAGAATCCGATGAACTGGGATATCAGTTGACAGGCCTAAACAGAAGTTTGATACACATGGAACGAATGGAGTCCGAAGCCCGGCAAGACTTGCCGGAAATACAGCTTGCGGAAGAACGTCAGCGGACGTTTAAACGGGATTTGAGTTTGCTGGAAGGGGAACAAACGACCCTGGAGCTGGGGCGGGACAGATTAAGAAATGCAATAGACTTTGTGCGCAGGTTTTCTGTTGTTATGATTCTGGTTTTGTCCGGTGCAACCCTTGTGATGGTGTTTTTGCATGTGTTCAGGGATGCGCAGATGGCATGGGTTTTGCTGGTGACAATGGTTTTGATGATGATACTGTCGGCTATGCTATATGCTTTACGCAACCGCCTGAAATCCGAACTAAGTTTGAATTGTACAAAGCTGGAGCGAACGGCGGAGCTTGTTAAGAAAAAAACAGTGGTGCATGAACATTTTACTAACTATTTAGATTATGAGTACAGAAAGTTTTGTGTTAAGGACGGCGAAATGCTGGCGAACAACTTGTCGGATTACGGCACATACAAGCAGATAACAAGGCGGCTGGAGGTCTTGCGTGATATAATGGAGCAAACCGAAACGGCCATATACACTTTCTTTCGGGACAAGGGAATGGAGTTTGAATTTTCGTCCATAGAACAATTTGCCGCGACCCTTGATGTAGATGACAAAAAAGTCCACTACAAAGAGATGTCCCGTGAAAAAAGTCTGATAGAAAAAAGTCTTGTGCATTTTGATACACGAAGTGCGCAAATATGGGATATCTTGATGGCACTGAAAGCATCGGAAAAGCAGGATGCCGATATAATTGGGCAAATTATTGAAGAGTATGTGGAGAAAGCGGAACACATCTTGAATGATAACGGAGGGTAAGCATGAAAAAGCAACTGGAAAGCAAATACAATCCTAAAAATGTCGAAGACAGAATTTATGCCGACTGGCTGGGGCAAAAATATTTCCACGCCCCGGTGGACGAAAGCAGACGGCCATACACCATTATGATACCGCCGCCGAATGTCACCAGTCAGCTGCATATTGGCCACGCTTTTGAGGCCTCTATGATCGATGTGCTGATACGCTTTAAGCGTATGCAGGGTTACAACGCATTGTGGATGCCGGGAACAGACCACGCCGCCATTGCCACCGAAACAAAAATTGTGGAGGACATGGCGCGGGAAGGCCTGACCAAAGCGGATTTGGGGCGCGACGGCTTTATGAAGCGGGCTTGGGCTTGGTATGACAAATATGGATCCGCAATAATCAACCAGCTGCACAAACTGGGGACTTCATGCGACTGGGATCGCACCCGCTTCACTATGGACGAAGGGCTGTCTGATGCGGTTTTGGAGGTCTTTGTGCGCCTGCATGAAAAAGGACTGATTTATCGGGGCGAGAGGCTGATAAACTGGTGCACCAATTGTAAAACCACTATTTCGGATGCCGAGGTGGAGCACGACGAAAAACAGGGCGGCTTTTGGCACTTTAAGTATCCTGTGAAAGAATTGCCCGGTGCCTTTGTTGAATTTGCCACAACGCGCCCGGAAACCATGCTGGGTGACGTGGCTGTCGCCGTAAATCCTGATGATGCGCGCTATGCCCATCTGGTTGGCAAAACCGCCGTCATGCCCATTATGGGTCGCGAGATGCCCATTGTTGCCGACAGTTATGTGAAAACGGATTTTGGCACGGGCATGGTGAAGATTACCCCCGGCCATGATTTTAATGACTTCGAGCTTGGCGCACGGCACAGCCTGCCTATAATCAACATAATGAATGACGACGGCACGATAAACGAGGTCGGCGGAGATTATGCGGGACTTGACCGCTATGTCGCCAGAAAACGCATTATTGCGCATATGGACGAGATGGGTCTGTTTGTGAAAAAAGAGGACATCGCGCATTCGGTGGGCGAACATGACCGCTGCAAAACCGTGGTGGAGCCGCTAATAAAGCTGCAATGGTTTGTCGCGATGGAGACTTTGGCGAAACCCGCCCTTGATGCATACAAAAATGGCGACTTGCGCATAGTCCCTGAGCGTTTTGGTAAGGTGTATACCCATTGGCTGGAAAATATCAGAGATTGGTGCATTTCGCGCCAATTGTGGTGGGGGCATCGCATCCCGGCGTACTATTGCGCAACCTGCCCGGAGATTGTTGTGGCAAAAACCATGCCGGACAGTTGCGCTAAATGTGGCGCGACGGACTTTGCGCAAGACGAGGATAATTTGGATACGTGGTTTTCTTCGGCGTTGTGGCCTTTTTCCACCTTGGGCTGGCCTGAAGACACGCCGGAGCTGCGATATTTTTACCCCACGGATGTGCTGTGCTGTGGGTATGAAATCCTGTTTTTTTGGGTGGTGCGCATGGTGTTTTCCGGGCTGGAATTTACGGGCGAACTGCCGTTCAAGGACGTGCTGATGCATGGCATGGTGCGGGACGAGCAGGGACGTAAAATGAGCAAATCCCTTGGCAATGGCGTCGACCCGCTGGAGCTTATCAACGAATACGGTGCAGATGCTTTGCGTTTCGCGCTGCTTACGGGCAATTCTCCCGGTCATGATTTGAGACTTCACACAGAGAAAGTGGAAGCCAGCCGCAACTTCCTCAACAAAATTTGGAATGCGGCGCGATTCATTATGATGAACTTGGGTGAGGAAACGCCTGCGGCGGATAATTTGACGACGGCGGACAAGTGGATTTTGTCGTTGATCAACCGTTTGGCAAAGGATGTCACCCAAAATCTGGAGAATTATGAACTGGGAGTTGCCGCCGACAAAGTCTACAGCTTTATGTGGGATGAATTTTGTGATTGGTATATCGAAATGGTTAAGCCCAGATTGTATGATGAAGCCGACGATACCCGCGGGGCGGCTTTGTGGACACTGAAGCATGTTCTGGCCATCGGCCTTAAACTTTTGCATCCATATATTCCTTTTATTACCGAGGAAATTTATACGACGCTGGGTGGCGAAGAAAGCATAATGGTGGCAAACTGGCCAAAATTTGACGCGAAATGGGACTTTGTCGCTGAGGAAGCCGAGATAGAGCAAATCAAAGAGACCGTAAGGGCTATGCGCAATGTGCGAGCCAATATGAATGTGCCGCCAAGTCGCAAGGCCAAGGTGTTTGTGGTGTCCGAAAACGAAAACAAGCGACAAATTTTTCAGCACGGCGCGAAATACATTATGTCTTTGGCATCTGCCGCTGAAGTGTGCGTGCAGCCTGACAAAGTGGGCATAGAGGACAATGCCGTTTCCATCGCGGTGGCCGGTGCGGAGATATTCATGCCCTTTGCCGATTTGGTTGATGTTGACAAGGAAATTGCGAGACTAACCAAGGAGGCTGAAAAACTTGCCGATGAAGTGGCGCGGGTGTCGACAAAGCTGAACAATGCGGGCTTTGTAAACAAGGCTCCGCAAAATGTCATAGATGAAGAGCGTGGCAAGGAAGAAAAGTACAAGGAGATGCTGGCGGCGGTACGGCAGCAGTTGGCGGTCATTAAGGGATGATGGAAATGACATTCGAGAGTGCTTGGGAGTATCTTAAAGCTAGTTGGATTGGCGGCAGAAAAAAAGGTCTCGAAAAAATGGCAGAAGCCTTGAGGATTTTGGGCAATCCGCAGGACACATTAAAAATCATCCATGTGGCGGGCACCAATGGCAAGGGCAGCTTTTGTGCTATGATGGGGTCGGTGCTTACCGAAGCGGGATATACCGTGGGTTGCTTCACTTCGCCCCATCTGGAAACTGTTCATGAGCGATTTGCCATAAACGGGCAGATGATTTCGGACGAAGATTTTGGCCGATGTATGGGGAAAATTGCAGAAACAAATCGCGCGATGTTTGGCGATGACGATGGGTTTAGCTTTTTCGAAATTTTGACGTTGCTGGCATTTGTGTATTTCCGTGACAAAGCGGTGAACGTGCTGCTTTTGGAAGTGGGCATTGGCGGCCGCCTGGATGCTACAAACGTCATAGAGTCGCCGCTTTTGACTGTTGTTATGTCTGTTGGAATGGATCATATGGAAATACTTGGAGAAACAATCGAAGAAATTGCCCGCGAAGATGCGGGAATTGTAAAAGAAAATTGTCCATTGGTATTGTATCACAACCCAGATGTGGTGTATAATGAAATCACAAACATTGCGGCGACAAAGAATGTCAAAATATACCATGCGAGTGATATGACAATTCGCTTGCATAAACTTACTTCACGCGGAACAGTATTTACCGCACAGCATGAATATTTTGGCAAGATACGCATACAACTAAGCTTGATAGGGTATTATCAATTGCAAAATGTGGCGGCTGTGTTGGCGGCGGCGGTTGCCCTTATTGACGCAGGGTTTGATGTCGCCCCGGAGGCCGTGCAAAGAGGCCTTGCGAAAGCGAAGTGGCCAGGCCGTATGGAGATAGTCGGGCAAAATCCGCTTATTGTACTGGAGGGTGCCCACAATTTGCAAGGGGCACAGGCCGCCAGAAAAAATATAGATTTACTGTTTGCTGACAGGGAAATTACCCTTGTGATGGGAATTTTGGACGACAAGGAATATCATGAGATTGCTCGGACACTGTCAGAAACGGTGACAAAGATAATCTTCACCAAACCTGCTTATGACTCACGCGCCGTGCCTCCGTTGCAACTTGCAAAAGTTTTAGAAAAAAATGGAAAAGACCTGTTTGTTGAGGGCAATGTTTCGCAGGCCTTGGCAAAAGCTATGGAAATAACAGATGCAGAGGGAGTCATCTTTTGCTCCGGCTCGCTATATCTGATAGGCGATATAAAAACACATATAAAAGAATTGGGGAGGGTTAGCCATGATTGACTTTGACGAGGAATTAAAACGATACAAGCCCGTCTTGGAAGTGGACGAACTGCAAGAAAGGGTTGGCGGCAACGACGTAAAGGATATATTAGAGCTTTTGCAGCACCTGTCCGCAAAGGTGAATATGCCTGAAAAAGAAAAGGATTGATGCATATGGCCGTACATATGGATTGCCCACGATGCGGCGGGCAGGCGACTCCGGATGTTGTCTGCGAATTTTGCGGAATAAACATGCCTCTTTACGAAAAAGCCGTATACATGTCGGATTTATATTACGACAAAGGGTTAAGATTTGCCAAAGTGCGGGATTTAACTTCCGCGGTTGAATGCCTGAAGTCCAGCCTTCAAATCAACAAAAAAAACACGAAAGCCCGAAACTTGCTGGGGCTTTGTTATCATGTGATGGGGCGCATTGGTGAGGCACTGCGGGAGTGGGTTATAAGCGCGAATTACGATGACAGTCTTGCCAGGGAATATTTGGATGTTTTTCAGGAAAATCTGGTTGGTTTGGAGAGATACTCCGAAGGGTTGCGCAATTATAACGAGGCCTTAGTGTTTATGCATCAATACAGCGAGGACTTAGCCGCCATACGACTAAAACGTGCTGTAGAAATTATCCCGAATTTTGTTGCGGCCATGAACCTGCTGGCACTGTTTCATATTAAAACCGGGGAAAATCAAAAGGCCGCCGCCCTTGTTGAGAGGGTTTTGGCCATTGACGCAGAGAACCCTTTTGCCAAGCGATATTATCGAGAGATTTTTAACAAAAAAGTGCCAACGGTGCAAAAGATAAAACTGCAAACCCCGGAAAACAACAAAGACAGTCCACTTGACGTGCAAAAAAATGGCAATCGGCTTCCTTTTGGAGTGCAAAGTAAAAAATTGTCCGGCAGGTTTTCATCAATATCCGGCATATTGCTGTTTTTGGCGGGGTTGGGCATTATGTTTTTGTTTATGTTTTTCTTGGTGTTACCATCTTCTCTGCAAGATGTCCGAGATGATGCATATTTGCGTGAAACGGAACTTCTTAGCGACTTAGTTGCCGCACACGCCTCAATTGAGCAAAGGGACGAAGCAGCCGCGAGCCTTGAGCAGGAATTGGTGAATTATCAAGGAACTGCGGCGCAACGGGCAGACCGTATCACAATTCTGGAAAACGAAAACTGGGTTAACATGGCCTATATCTACCTTTCGCGCGGCTATCCTCACGAAGCGGTTAGAGTTTTGGAAAATGCACAGGAAGTCTTCCGCCTTTCGTTGGATGTGCGCAATACCTACGACTTTATAATACAGACAGCCTTCCCCATTGTGGAAGCGGACTATTATACACGCGGACTGGACTATTTTAATAGTGACTATTTCGCGGAAGCCCGGGCGGCTTTAGAGCGTGCCACGTACTATATTATAGATGATTCTGTCAACGCTCCCCATATTTTCTATTTCTTGGGAAGGATTGCCGAGGTGGAAGAAGATTTTGACATGGCACGGAGATATCTTGAAAGGGTCATCATTGAATTCCCTGATTCCAACCGCGTAAACTCCGCTGCCGGCCGCCTGGAAAACATGCCATAAAAATATTTTGGGAAGAGCAGACAAAAAACAATATTTTCGCGTATACTGTTGTAGAAAAAGATGAGGAGGTTTTATCAATGAACAACAAATCTGTCTTTGGTTTAAATGAAAATTTGGCAGCGGCCTTGGCTTATGTGGGCATCTTTATCAGCGGCATCGTGGTGCTGGTCATGGAAAGAGAAAATAAGTTTGTACGCTTTGCGGCGATGCAGTCCACAATATTCTTTGGGGCTTTGGCTATTGTTATGTGGGTGTTGGGGCTGCTTGCCATAATACCCGTTTTGGGATGGATTTTGGGATGGCTTTTCGGCTTAGTTGGTTGGCTTTTGGGCGTGGCAGGCTTTATTGTCTGGTTATACCTGATGATAACAGCTTACAAAGGCCAAGCCGTAAAGCTGCCTGTCCTTGGTGATATTTGCTGGGATCAGGTACACAAATAATATCAATGGCCTAAACAGCAAAACGGATGCTTCCCGGCGAAGTGTCCGTTTTGCTTAATTGTACAAGGAGTTGAAAGTATGAATGAAACATTAAAAACCATTAAAAGTCGTTTTTCCTGCCGCGGCTATGACGGGCAACCCATTGAGAAAGAAAAGCTGGAAGCTCTTGCTAATGCGGCCCTACAGGCACCATCCGCCATGAATCTGCAGCCCTGGGAAATCATTGTCGTCACAGACAAAGGTCTGATTGACGAAATGGATGCCGCCGCCATGGATGTGCTGGCGGCCAACAGCGACAAGTCTATGTATAACCGCATAATGGAGCGCGGCGGCAAGATATTTTACAATGCGCCGTGTATGTTTTTGGTGCTGAAAAAAACAGACTCTAAATGGGCGGATCTTGACTGCGGCATAGTAACGCAAAATATTGCGCTGGCAGCCGAAAGCCTGGGTCTTGGCAATGTTATTGTGGGCATGGCGGCCATACCCCTTAACAGCCCGAAAGGCGAGTACCTTAAAGAGCGTTTGGGCGGCTTTGCGCCGGATTATGAATTTGGCATGGGCATTTGTGTGGGTTATGGCAATGTCACCAAAGAACCCCACGAAATCAATCCGGATAAGGTACGTTATGTTTAATGGATATTTTTGTGTTTGATGGGAAAATATAAATATCACAATATTCTTAAAAGAGGTGTATTCTTATGAAAAGATTCAAGAAACTGATTGCGGTTGTTGTGTCCGGAATGCTGATATTTGGTGTTTCTGCCGTTTTTGCCGATGGCGTGCTAAATGGGTATGAGGACAATGGGCCTGAGGAGAATGAGTATGAGGAGAATGAAATCCCCTCCATGCCCCATTTCCTGTCTGTTTCAGGCGAGGTAACAGAAATTCACACAAATTGGCACAACGAAGATGAACCCGATTACAACCAGAAATTCATCTGGATTACAAGCGAAGAGGGAGGAACAACCGTCTTCCGCACGGACTACAACACATTTGTGCTGGGCAAAGCCGTGGAAGTGGGTGACACAATAACGGGCTGGTATGCCACAGGTATGCCCGTACCCCTTATCTATCCGCCGCAATATTTGGTGCAGCTTATTGTCAACGGCGAATTTGAAAATGTGAAAATTGACCGCTTTAATCTGGACGAAGAAAGAAACGCCCTTGTGTCCGCCAGCGGCCAACTTGTGCTTAACTTTAACGAAGATACCCCCATTATGCTCCAGGACGGTCAAAAGTTCGAGCTGCTGCGCGACTATACCATGTTGCAGGAGCTTGATGGACGCATCCTGGTTGTCACTTACGGCCCAACGGACAGAGCCTTTCCCGGCGGCACCGTTCCGGGTGACCCAACCCTTAAAGTCATTGTGTTGTGGGAGAGAGCCGTACACCCCATCGACGCCATTGAGATTGAGTCCCCCATTGGCGAACTTGATTTGCCCGAATGGACGTATAATTTTGGCATAACCATAAAAGACGAGTTTATTGAGGCCACTTGGCAGGAAATAAATGGCGCAATATATGTACCATTCAGGGCTGTTGTAGACGCGCTGGGCTTTGGCCACACTATCGTATGGGATAGTTATAACAGAATAGTCACTGTAAACAACGGCACAAACGAGATAGTATTCCCAATAAACACCAACCAGTTCATAGCGGGCATGAACATTATAACTCTGGATCATCCCGCCATTTTGGTTGGCAACCTCACTTATGTTCCCATGCGGTTTTTCCGTGATGTCTTCGGCATGAATAATGCATGGTTTTCCGCGGGGCAAGTTTTCATAGATAACGAAACGCCAATGGAATAGCAATGTGTTTCCAAACATCACAAGACTCCAAGCGTCGGCAGTTCCCTGCCGGCGCATTTTTTTAGCGGCGAAGTTTTTTCCAAAACCTTGTTTCTTTTCTCCCGGAAATTTGGTATAATGAATTTTCAAGGAAAAATTTGAATGATACACGGAGGAGATTTTGCAATGGCACACACAGATAGGTTTTTTGCAAAAAACACGCCTGCTACTTCGGGCGATGCCGTAAACGGCTTTTCTCAAGCGGTATATAGCCTGTTTGAATGGAAAAAGGTGGACATCGTTTTAAAGGACTACTCCACAGGTGACATCATCGTAAATATGCAAGGGTTGGAGTTTCCCGAGCACTACAGTCAAAACGCCGTGGACATCATCGCCACCAAATATATCGTTAAAGAAGTGCGGGACGAGGCCGGGAAGGTTATTTTTTCGGGCGAAACATCCATGCGTCAAATTGTTCACCGTATGGTCAGTTTTTGGACGTTGTCTATGCTGGACTTGGGCCTTATTTCCGACGAGGAAAAGCAAATAATGTACGACGAGCTGGCCTATATGATGCTTGATCAACGCTTTGCCCCTAATTCCCCGCAATTTTTCAACACCGGTCTATATCATTCTTATGGCATACGGGGCGGAAAAAATGGGCATTTTTACTATGACCTCGACAAAAAGAAGGTGCTGATTGCCCCCAATAGCTATCAGCGAACACAGGGCAGCGCGTGCTTTATTCTTGGTGTGGAAGATTCGCTTCTTGGCCCAAAGTCTCTTATGGACAATATCTCTACTGAGACGTTGCTGTTTAAATACGGCTCTGGCGTGGGTTCAAACTGGTCCAAAATCCGCGCCAGAGGCGAATATCTTTCCGGCGGCGGCAAGTCCTCCGGCTTGCTTTCCTTCCTTAAAGTAAGTGACCGCAACGCAGGTGCCATCAAAAGCGGCGGTACCACACGCCGCGCCGCCAAAATGAACATCTTGAACCTTGACCATCCCGAAATTATGGATTACATAAATTGGAAATCACGCGAAGAGGATAAGGCGGTTGCTTTGGGTAAGATGGGCTATGACACGGGCTTTGACGGCGAAGCCTATGACACCATTTCCGGCCAAAACGCTAACAACTCCGTGCGCGTACCGGACAGTTTTATGCGTCTTTTGGGCGATGCCGATGCCAAATGGCAGACCAAAGGCAGGGTGACTGACAGGGTCAACAGCGAAATCCCCGTGGGCGAAATATGGGAGGCCATTGCAAAGTGTGCTTGGCGTTGCGGCGACCCCGGACTGCAATACGACGATGTAATAAACGCTTGGCATACCTGTCCCGCTGGCGAAGATGGCGAGGTGGGCGCAGCCCACAACCGCATAAACGGCTCTAATCCATGCAGCGAATACCTTTTTTTGGATGACACTGCCTGTAATCTTGCCAGCATCAACATCCTGAAATTTTACGACATGGACAAAGGCAGCTTTGATGTGGACGGCTATTGCCACGCCATCAAGCTGATACAAATGGTGCTGGAAGCCACAATTCATTGGGGTGCCTTCCCCACGGCAGACATCGCCCGCAAAAGCCATAAATTCCGCACCACGGGCATTGGCCTCACCAATTTGGGAGCACTCTTGATGTACATGGGTCTGCCTTATGATTCTGACCGTGCCCGCAACATGGGTGCCGCCCTGTGCAGTATAATGACGGGCGCATCTTATCGTACATCGGCGCAAATGGCAGAAAAAGTCGGTGCATTCGAATGTTATGATATCAACGCCCCCCACATGCAACGTGTCATACGCAATCACGCCGCTGCCGCCGGTGTGGGCGGCCCGGGAGCAGGCTTTGAAGAAATGCCTTACGAGCCTGTGTGCATAAACGACGAAACCTTGCGCTCTATCGGCATGGGTAATCTGGCGGACTGTCTGGCGGACACTTGGACGGATGCCATAGAGATGGGCAAGCAACATG
>Ga0123355_10010606_pt1 | contig 14150 bp, 5 predicted proteins | sample TergutEmb28metaG_3_FD_89872 | JGI IMG/M metagenome (GOLD analysis project Ga0123355, IMG submission 89872) | Embiratermes neotenicus P1 segment gut microbial communities from Petit-Saut dam, French Guiana - Emb289 P1 | ecosystem: Host-associated > Arthropoda: Insects > Digestive system > Gut ... | reverse complement strand
GCTGGATAGACCGTGTCCGATACAGGGCAAGGCTGCTGGCTACCCCCTCCATTCGCCTTTTTCCCCTTCACTTCTCCACCCGTGCGTTTCCGTGTGCCACCAGATTCCGTTTCTACTCTACCTCAGTCTGGTCTCGCCCCCGTTTTCATTTATGTATCAAATGCATTTCACTGACGACACTAAAAGACTACTTCACCTGCTCATTTTGTCAACTGTCTGGCATACACTATACCCTTCTTTGACTGGGTCAGTCACACCCTGATGTCAGACATTGATTTTTAGTGTTATGATAGACTGTATTCTCTGTCAGATACATTCTCAGGCTGAAGAAACAGTTCAGCATGGAGGACGTGATACAATGGACAGTGTGTGTTCTGTGCGGGATATGCAATGAGGATGAAGAAACAGATAAGCACTGAGCAAACAGTAAAATACTGCACAACCAGATGACAACACTGATGAGATTAATGTATGGTTTGTTCTAAGAATAAAGAACCAACGCATGAAAAAGACCGTACAGTGGGGCATAAATATTAATTGCGTGTGTGTGTGTGTGTGGATGAATCACGCCTGGGTTGATGGTGGACGAGAAAATATCACTACCATTTATGGTGATCAAATTCTGATGGATAGAGATGACAAAACAGTTGAGGCCAACAATTCAAAATGTGACTGCAAAAGAACTGAATCTGAAGACCCTGGAGCTGACTACTGGAAAATAAGACTCCATCATACTGTGCATTCAACTGTAGGTGATTCAAACAATGAAAATTATTTCACCATTAAATTCCATAATAACCAATGTCGATCTTGGATGATGTCACATTTGCTGAAGCTGAAAGTGGCTGTTTTTATTACTGCTTATGAATCTGGATCCCAAAAAGGGGTTATGACTGACAAAAGAGTACTGGTTGAAGGACTTAACTTAAATTTTATTAATGTGCAAATAATAACTGGCAGCAAGAAAGTTAATTGCATTTACACTCCTCGCAATTACCCAGAATCAAGTGAACGCTCCCTTCCCTTCACCATGAGAAGTCAACCATCGGTTGGCGTTTCTGGCCTTGCTGAGGATAATAATTTGATCATGTCAGTGTTTTCTTGATTTCAGGCTTCCGCCGTGATGTACGAGGTCTTTGCTCTTCTGGGGTGTTACGCAGTGTTGATTGGCAGTTGCTTGCAATGTTTTGGGAGAGCCTACCAGTCCCAAAATAAGAGTAACTACTACCAATCAGCAATGCATAACATCCCAGAAGAGAAAATGCCTCATGCTGGCATTTATTTTTCCAGGTCTGTTCCCAGACATGGCCAAATGTATGTTGTGATGACACAAACAATAAGTCAAGAAAATGTTAAGGTGAATGCTCAAGACACACAAGAGTCTCACTGAAGTCTTATATATTTATTATGAACTGAGTTTCAATTTCCTACCACTGGCATGGTTGGGTTACAAATGACCCTTACAAAACATCACTGACATGATTTTGAACTATTTCCATTGTCAATGCAAATAAAATATACTACACAACATTTCAAAAGCACAATGCTTTCATCCTCAGGTTTCAATGGTAACTGCAAATAGATAAAAATCATGTCAGGGATGTTTCGCATGTTACACAACTGTCAAAGAACTACATGGTACAGTACAACTGTACCCTTAGATCATCTAGCCCCATAACACTGACCATCCTGCTGGCTACCTTATCACAAGGAACTTGCCTCACTCACCTGATACTATACAGAGAGGTTGTTGGCATGCCTCTAGTCGTGAAGACAGTTAGTCTTCACTTGCTTGCAACACCGTGTGTTTCTGTGCAATGTATATGCTAATACTGACCTTACAGGAAGCTTTGTTGCAAACTAGGATGAAAGAAATACAATCCCCACTTGTTCTGTGTAGCTATGAAACTGGCTTTAATTGTAGCGGATATGTAAACTTTTAAAATAACTGGTATTGGTCGGGAGAAGATCCCATGTTAATCAACAAAGTGCCATTACATGACATTATAATTAATGTGTGATATAATGTGAGTGCAACCAGGATTATTGGGTATTTTTTTTGTGAGACCACAAATTCAAACTGGTAGGTTACACACTTGGACACCATTTTTAAGCACCTATGTACAGCTATGAAAAGCAGTTATTGACTTCTTCATGTCTGTCCATATATCTGCATGTATCAGTGAGGCTCCAATTGGACAGGTTCCCATAAAACTTCATAATGGGAACTTCTATATAAGTCTGTCAAGAAAATCCAAATTTGGTTAAAATCAAACAAAAATATCAGGCATTCTTACCTGAACATCTCGCATGTTTCATACTGTTGGTAGTGACATGCAGCACAACAATACATAGAACATACTGTTGTGTTTTTATGGCAATGCTTTTAATATTCAATATATTGGTGGAAGCAACATCTGCACATCAAAAATACAAAGAGAACTCATTCTTGGATTTCCATGGGAACAATGCTTATGCAAATGTTCCGCAATGTTAGAAGTACACTGTTGCCTATCTTTGTTTTAAAGTTGGTACAATAAACTGTTTGGTCACCTGTCCGATCATGAGAAAACCCATGGCCTATTTTAGTAAGATAGTGTAACAGCTAACACAGCAAGCTATTCTATGTGTTGTTTACACAGTTTTTTGATAACACAACAGAAAGCACGGTTGTGGCTCCCACTTTAAACAGATCTGAACACATGCAGCTTTTAATTGTGTTAAAAGTTAAAGTAATAATCCTCATACAAGGGATAGTATGAAAAAAAAATTCAGGATGTATTGTCTTCAATTACACCAGCAGAACACTGAGGAACAACGAAGAGCATTCTTTGTTAGGTGTGATGACAAGTCTGCAAGCCAAAGGAAACCATTTCCAGCACCCTCATTAAACATGGTGAGCAAAACCCTACTATTAACTGCAATACATTGAAATAAAATGTGTGAAACCTGCTTCACAGCAATGTGGAATAGCAGTAACTGCTGTACTGCCTACTCCCAGGCAAAATGGTCTGTGAAATGACAAATGATATAGGGCAGATAAAATGAGGATCCTGAACAATACCCTTGGTGTGAGTGACTGAGTCACAGTCTGATTTCCACGGTTACCAGTGACAAGAGGCTGTGGTGCAATGGCAGAGAACCACTAGATCGCAGGTGAACCTCCAATTACGATAGATTTGTTTGTGTGTGACATCAAAGACTGGTTCATTGGATTGTGTTGCTATGGTATTTCAGTGCAGCAGCACACGAATATTACAGCAGTTGGTCATACGATGAGCATACTGGTACTCTAAAAACAATGCTGAATATTTCTATGTTATGAAGTACAAATGTGATTCTACTTTCCTAAACACACCTTTACACCCTAAACATCTCTGGGTTACAAGGTAAATGAGTCATATTCTAGCCTCTTTACAGCTAGTTATCCATATGGCAGAACTGCACTAACCGATTTCAGTTTACACAGAATACGAAAATGAACTGTAGAGGATCTCAGACCTCATCAAGCAATGACAATGTTGAAGGTCACTTACCTGTACATCACAACAGACAAGTATAATACATGCACAATTTCAGGCTTCCGCCACCAAGCAGATAACAACTGCACTCTACTGTGTTATTACGCAGTGAGCAGGGGCAACTTCTTACCAGCATTTCAGGAAAAACCTATCGGTCCCATCTTCAAAGAATTCTTCCTTGACGATGGAACCAACAGTTTGTCCTGAAACATCGGTAATAAATTACCCACACTTGCTGCATAATAACCCAAAAAAGGGCAGTTCTCAAGTATAATACATATACAACTGTAACTACATATGCAAAGAGTGGGTAAATATAGTCATCAATACATGTTGAAGATAACATTACTGAAGGTGTAACAGTGACCATCAATACTAATTTCCTGGGCTAGGAACTTACAGATGATAATTTGACACCCAACACCGCCACTTCTATGGAGAATTTTGTACAAGTATATGGTGATTTATGCAACGTACTGAGAGTTTCAAACTTAACAGTGGATACTAACAAAGTGGAATACATGAATTTCTGAAGACAAACATTCAGAGTAGTTGGATGGAAACACCAGAATCATATTTCTGAATACTGAGTAACACACATTCTCTTTTTAGTAAATTCTTATCTAAATACTGAAAATGAACACCACATTTACCATCTTAACCTCTGTTACATGTTTTACAACATGTGACCAAGACAATCCTATCTCAAACTATAATATGGGAATCACTTCAAAATGCTCATATGAACCGAGATCATTCTGGCCAAGTAAAACAGTCATCTATTTTGTGAGGCTAAAGAACAGCAAGGTCTATGCTGTTAACTACTGACGATAATCAGAATTTGTGCCTCGGGTAATAGGCAGAGAACTGAATTAAGTAAATATGTTGTTATCTGCATTATATTTTATGAAGTACTAACTCTGGATAACTTTCATGAAGGTACACTTGTGCATACCGAATAATTAAATGACTTCTGCCTATAATTCAGTAAGGGATTTCAAATATTGCACTTTCAGTAATGGGTTTATATTGTTCTGATGCCACGGAAATTGGTGCATACTTGTTACTGCTGGTGATCATTCTAACTATATTTAATATTCAGCTGTATATGAGTTCTGTAATGTATCAACCCTGAAGTCAGGTAGTAACAGGCAATCTCATTTCAGGTTTTAGCATTTGGATATGTTAGTTTTTCTCAAAACGTTTGGCAACATAAAAAAAAAAAAACTGACACCAACTCTGCTAATGTCAAGGTGGTTGATGTATGTTTTACTGACTTATTCTGTTAATTCGGCAAATATTTTTTGCCAAATCTTACCAATAATTCAGTAACTCTCTGTACTTCTAAGTACATATACATTATCACTGTATTAAATATACTAATAAGATATAATCAATAAAAATTTACATTCTTATATCTCTTCCCAACATGCTGCAGTAACAAAAATTATAATAAAATGACATATCTGTACATGCATGTGCACAAGCTGATAAGCAAAACCAAAACAATACACTAACTGTTCACAAGGCAGCCTGATTTACAACTGATACAACAGGAATGCTTGTTACATACCAGGCAAGGGAACATTGTATGACTGCAGTACCAGACTTGGTTATCAATGGGGAAGGGGGGGGGGAGAGAGCGAGAACAATAAAACTCTGTAAAACTATCTAAGACAATTTCTGCAGACTACTTTTCCTCTACAGCAAGAGTCGGAAGGTTTTTCTTGTCCGAGTTAGGACATTAGTGACCTACTTCATGTGACACACTACTGATGAGTCCAATCTGAACACAGACATTCAGCTTGCGTTGTGACAAAAATTAATTGCAGTTTTTAAGTTTATACTGTCATAAAAATGGATTGTTTTCTTAAGGACGAGAATAAGCATTCATTGTTAATAATTTAAAAAGACATAATGTACATAATTTGAAATTTTCACACCACTGTTGATGAAGGGTAAATATTTTGTTGTATACAACACCACAACTGGTTAGTAGGCAGGTAGAAGAGGTAGCCTGAGAACAGTCTTGTTGCACTATCCTGAAGATGGAAGCAGAAAGATCCTCACCAACTTTGGTACTATTATCAACCAAAATGGCATCACTCCAGTAGAATTCAGCCTCTTAAACATAACACAGTTTACACCTGACATTCACAGCCTAATATGTCTCTTACAGGCAACAAATATTTCGAAGAAAGTGAACCAATCTGCTACAACTGACTTCCTCAATCACAACTCTTATTCCTGAACAGTGTCAAAAACAGCACGGATATGTTTATTTGTAGAAACAAACACAAATAAATAACCTGACAATAGTAATAATGTTGGAAATGCCTTACTTTTCTAGAATTCCAGCTTTACAGGATATGCACATGCCATATTTCTACCTGAATGAGTAACAGATGAAGATCAAATGTGGGATGTGACACTGTGCCACTGGATGAGCAGTTAGCTATGTTTCGAAGGACTGTAGCGCCTTCAAAGTATTGAGAACTACTTATCCAATGATGCACTGTCACATCCCAATAGACTTGATGCTTCAGCAACAATGCTGTGAGAACCTCTAATCAAGCACAGGTTAAGGATATTCTGAGCATTTAGCAAGGTAAGGATCAACACAAAATACACATATACATACCAATCATCCCATCACAAATTCATCCACTACTTTAAACAAACCTTTAAAATGCACATTATATCATACAAGCAACAGCTGCCCCATAAATTCATGCCATGCACAGAAATTGAAAATTCAACAATAAGGATAACAATCAAAATGCGACAGGAAATACAACAATTCAGTATGATGTTATGAATAATAAAAAGGAAAGTACATCTACTCAACAATGAATTTAAATTACATAACTGAATGTTCAGCAACATCTATTAAGGCTAGACAGCTATAACTTGAAGTCCCATGGAAATAAAACTGTCATTCAGACAGGTAAAATGCAACTGAGGTAGTTGAAGAATAAAAGACCAACTTGATGTCAATTGCTATTTTATTTCACTTCTTATGTGCTCAACATGTTTTGAGCATTAATATATCCATCATCAGGAGCTTGCGACTATTCTGCTGAATTACCACATTGGTTGTGTTGTTCTTGGTTCGATGTGTGTTGGCATTTCGGTGTGGTTGGGTTGGGTTGGAGTGGTATTCGTGTTGCAGGCTGAAGCTTCAGCCTGCAACACGGATACCACTCCAACACACATCGAACCAAGAACAACACAACCAATGTGGTAATTCAAAAGAACAGTCGCAAGTTCCTAATGATGGATATATTAATGTTCAAAACATGTTGAGCACAAACGAAGTGAAATAAAATAGCAAGTGACATCAAGTTGGTCTTTTATTCTTCAACTATCACAATGATGCACGGTCCAATAAACATAAGATGCAACTGAGATCTTCAAGGCACTAATTTTAATGAATGGAAAATCACATTAATTCATAGCATGTGGCCAATCTTGCAGAAATGTGCATGTCATGTAATGAAAAATGGTAAGAAATGTTGTTGACATGAAATGTAAATTGAAACATAAAAGAGAAAATATTAACACAAACTCCATTAAAATTCAATATCTTGCATAATAATGACAGTGGACATCCTACAATTCCACTCCCCCCCCCCAATCCCAGATTGCATGTGCTGACAATTAGAACTAAACATGGAAGAAGCATCCAAAATATACCAGAATTTGCCTCAAGAATAAAAAATACACATTTCCCACCACAAATGCCACTTCATTTTATGTGTACACATTTTGCTCCAGTAATGCTAAAAAACACCGATTATTGCATACCATAACAAAATGTACAGCACTTCTCCACCCTTAAGCTTAAACATTCTATATGATGAATTAATGAGATTCTCATCAACACAATATAACCACATTCAAGATTGAAAGAATCAGATCTACTGTACTTATTACTCTGTATGTTAAAATATTACCATCAACATATGAGCATGCTACCATTACATGATATTTACATAGAGTTGCATACATTACCTTCATCATCCTCCTCCATGCTGTGGATATCATGTGCATGTGTCTCCATGACAACTAGGGCATCACTGTGTTTGCGCTTGGCACCACGTTCTGCCACTGCCGTAACAAGCTCCACACTACTGCTACTGCTACAGAGCTTAGAGTTCACACTGCTCCGTGGCATGACTCTTCTCTCATCACTGTTATTGTACTCAAACAATTGCCTGGAACTGACAACAGCCTCTTGCTGCTGTTTGGAAAGAAGTTCGCCACTACCACTCCCACTAAATGATGACAGTGCAGAAACTGTAGAGGATTCCACGTACATATTCCCAACACTTTTTCGTCTCTCACTTTCACATATCATATGTCCCATACCTGTCACACTCATCATAACATCACTTCCAACATACTTCCCAGGGTAATCAGTTTGGCGTGGACTTGAGGCATTACTACTGAAACCCCCTTCAGTAACAGTTGGACTTACAAACATACCTTTTCCACTACTTACTCCCCAGTCATATTCAGTCTGGTCTCCTACACCAGAAGAGTCTTGCTCATTACTACTAGATACACAATGCACCATAGGCATTGGAGATACTGTTACCCCAGATGAGGACTGTTGCCTTCCTAGAAGACTTTCTCCATTAGCACTAACAGCCCCACACGAGCCTGTGACTGGACATGAAGAAGGGGAAGGAGAAGACAGACCATCATCAGTACTTCCAACACCTGTTGAATGTGTGGTAGTGTCCGCAGACGGTGTCAGGGAATGACCATCAGAACTACCACCACTGCTATTGCCCCCACCCCCAGGATCTATTGGACTGTGTGTTGTGGTGTCAGGTGGACTCCCACCAGATGAAGCTGCTGTCAAAGTCTGACAAAATGTGTTGTTAGTTGTCACCACAAGTGATCCAGGTGTTACTGATGGAGATGAGGATGCCTGAACACTCTGGTTCACAGCAGTCTGAGTTGAAACAGAGTGTTTCATCATTTGAGGTGGTTGGCCGGCTTGTCTGGAGGGTGGAGGTGATGATGATGTACTACTACTGCCCTGCTGGACTGGACTTGTCTGTATCTTATCCTGGACACATTGTGCAGTACTGCTCCCCACAATGAAGTTCTGCTGGTTTACATTCAGAGTGGTGGCTGACGCTACAGCATTATTGGTGCTGCTGGATGGGAAGTTCTGAGGAGTTGTAACAAGCTGTTGGTTGTTAGACACCATTGTAGTCTGCTGTTGGACAATTGTGGTGTTCTGTTGTACTACAGTAGTGTTCTGGTGGTTCTGAGTTGTGGAAGCTGTACATGGTACCATCAAGGTCTGCCCCATCTGTCCACATTGTACGTATTCCTGTTGAGACTGGTGTGCTCCTGTGGCAGGCCTTACAGGTGAACTGTTGGCTGTGAAAGACATTTGCTGATTGGGACTGACATTTGCTACCAATGGACTGAGCTGCCCACCAAATGCTGTTGTACCATTCACAAGAAACTGCCCTCCATTGGGAGAACTTGTCAAGAACTGTGGTGCTCCACCATTCTGCTGTTGTAACACTGGCCCTGTAGCCATTTTCCCTCCTGTGGTTGGAGTTCGAATAACCATGCCTGCAGGACCTGCTGCAAGAATGCTTTGCCCAGCTGGATGACCAAATACTGCAGTTCCCCCGTGACTCTGAACAGGCGTTAGAACATTTTGACCATTGACATTCTGTAGCTGCAACTGAACCCCAAGGTTGGTGGCATCTGGAAGGAGGGTAGTTGTTCCATCAGTTGCCATGACCATACCTCCCAAACTAGGGACAATGAACTGCTGAAATGTTGGGAAGTTCTGAACAACACCAGCTGCACCATTCAAGAGATTCACAGGTTGAAGGAGATTTATTTGTTGTGGAGGCTGTGAAGTGGCAGAAGCTGCTATAAGTTGCTGAGTTCCAAAATGTCCTGTTGTGGTGCCTGGTTGCCCATTCATGAGAATCTGTGCAGGTGCACCTGCCTTTCCAGGAACTATAGTCAGTGCCTGAAGCATTGGACCAGTTGTGGTTATACTCTGATGTGGACCAGACATTGTGAAACTCTGCTGTGGGAAGTTTTGTTGCTGTTGTTGCTGCATGACAATACCTGTTGCTGTGGCAGTAGCTGCAGCAGCTGGGGAGTTCTGCTGAGATGCTATGTGTAACATGGAAGCAACAGTTTGGGGAGACACTTTTCGTTTCTTACTCCCCCCTTTTTTCTTCCCACTGCCAGGTGTTGGGGAAGAATGGTGTGACATTTCAGGGGGTGAGAGCAGAGATGTTTGCTGGGGTGTATGACGCATATACCCTGAAGTGGTCTGTGAATTTCGAGAGCCTGGATGCTCCTGATTTATGGTATCCAGTAACTGCCCTATACCATTCCCTGCACTGTTTGGTCCTTGAGAATGATGAATAACATTTCCTGTTGCAACTGCAAGATGAGGAATTTGCATGGCATTCTGGTTAAGTCCTGTCATTCCATCAACAGTCATCACACTTGGCTGGATAAGTAAGGGTGCGGGCAAAGCATTCACTAAAACCGTAGGTTGGCCCAAGACTTGTTGTGCCACTCCAACAGCAGGAATAACCTGAGTGACTGCTGCAGTTACACTTGTCACCATGGGTGACACTGACATAGGTGGCATAGAAGAATGGCTGACAAGTTTTGCCATAGAGTGGGGAGGAGGTGGTTGTGGTGGTGGAGCCATTAAACCTGCAGCAGGACCTGGTGTGGTCATTACACTTCCAGCATTTGTCATTATCAACTGACCACCACTTGAGACAAGGATGTGTCCTGGAGGCAGTCCAGGTGGAGCCCCAGGGGGCTTCAGTATAGTTGCTGCTTGCTGCTGCTGTTGCTGCTGAGGAGTCTGCACTCCATTCCCTGCGGCCATCACATTCTGCTGTTGTTGATGTGGAGATACCGGAATACTGCTCACAACACTCTGAACCATCTCTAATGGTGACTTGCACACAGTAGCAACTGACATGCCTTGTGAATGTGCAGCTGGAACTGATGCAGCAGGCTGTGATATGGTCATCATGGCTGCTTGACTTGTATATACTGGTTGTGCAGGCTGAGGTGGAAGTGGTATTAAAGATGTAGGTGGGGTGTTGGCAGTTGGTGCTGAAGGATTTCCAACGGACACAGTTGCAGTGTTTGCTTTTCCGGCTAGGACTGAGGTTATTGTGTTGCTGCTCACTGTATGGCCACTTGCCATTGTTGTGACCACTGTTGAGGATTGGACTGTGAACTTCTGGCCTCTAGCTTGATCATGTATATGATGGCAATAGTTATCACCAGGTCTATTAGGATGCCTCATAACAGGAGAGCTGGGTATGCCTGGTGAGGAACAGGCAACCACATTCTCACTTCTAGGAGCTTGAAAGTGTACTTGTGATGGACTGGAATAGGAGTAAAGTCCAGGTGGACTTATATTAGGTACTGTGAATGGAGATGAAGAAGAGGAAATGTAGATATTTGATGTTGAAGACGTGTCAGGGACTCGACAATTCTGTGATGAAGTTGGTGTGGATGATGATGGTGATGCTTCAGGCTGTGGTAAACTGTACGTCTCCACGGGTGAACCATTACTTGTACTAACAGTACCCCCTTGGATCGGTCCTCTTGAGTCAGATGTCAGTGACACCTGGTGATGCTGAGGTACAGGGTTCCCTAACCTATCAAATGTTGAAGATGTTACTGGACTTTCTTCTTGGACAATATTAGGGGTTGGAGTTCCACTATTTGAATTCTGTTGAATCAATGTGTCATTTGGTGATCCTCCAGAATTAAGCTGCACATGAAAATGTTTAAATTCATTTGGCATGTTATGCTGTTGCTGTGATTGCTGCTGGTGCACTCGCTGGCTCCCAGGATTCAAATTTGTGTGTTCAGGTTGTATAACTGGTTGGATGTGATGTTGCATTTGATGATGGAACAATACATTTTCACCTGAACCACCTCCAGATGAAGAAACAGGAAGCAATGAACCTGAACTAACACCACAACCTTGACAATGATTTCCCACTTCCATTCTATGTTCAGGCAGGACACTGCTGTCAGGTACACCAACATGAAGCATTGCTGAGCCCTGATTTTGAGGTTGAGTGTATGATGATATGGCTATAGAAGCTGTAGGAATTGGGCTGCCTATACTGTGATGTGATGTTATAGCTACTGAGTTTGAAACCGAAGCATGAACATTGAGGTTTGGTTGTGGTACAGGAATATTTGAATTTGTCCTTGAGGTAAAACCAGGGGTTCCTTTTGGGTTGGGTAAAAGGACATTACTGGGAAGAGGAACACCAACTGCTGTAGGTGATGAACAGGAAGTTGAAACATTAACAGCAACATTCTGAGGACTTGGCACCTGCTGGTCAGGAGTTATGGGATTTCGAACTGGGCTATGACACAAAAAGCTGGGGCCACCAACACCAGTCTGACGTGAAATGGTGCTGTTCAGTAGCGCAGTCTGCTGTGCTAGATAGCCACTAGGATCCTCCATAAAAGACGGGACATTAGGGTTCGTTCCCGCCGCATAATTGGGATTAGAGGTGTCACTATTATTTGGATGAGAAGGTGGAGGTCGGTTATGTTCTAAAGGAATTTGACGCACATCAATGTTTGGACATGGGGCATGAGAATCCATGGGTGTAGGTCCTCCACTTCCTTGTAAACCAGCAATACCTACACGATGATGCTGATGATGATCAAGGGTATTATATGATCTCTGTTTTCTACTGGTCGAACCAGCTTTTCCTGACCCCTTAGTCTTCTTCCTTGACACTTCTTCTGTCCAAACAGGTGGTGGAGGTGTGTGGTGATGTAGAGGAGGAACACGGTCATAAGTGCTGGGAGGTGGCAGGGCATTAGATTGTGACGTTGGCATAACTACTGGAGAATGATGCGGCTGATTCACTGCCATCACTGCTGCCCCTGTACCCATATTGCTGGCATGGTTTCGGTTTTGTTGCTGCCATGGTGGTGCTCTCTGTTGATGCATCATCATGATACCTGCACTGCCAGCTGAACCTGATGATAGCATTTGATGGTGATGTGGCTGCTGCATTTGTAAAATATTTTGATGTTGTTGCTGCTGCTGTGGCTGCTGCTGTTGAGAAAGTGACCCTGCTATCTGCTGCCCTCTGTTATACTGATCAACAAAGACATTACCAGGTCCTGGAATGCTAACACCACTGCTGCATGGAACAGACACAAACTGATGATGTTGTTGTAGTTGCCTGGCATTCTGCACTGCAGAAGGCTGCTGTTGTTGCATCAGAACTTTGTTCTGATCTTCTAATCGAGGCTGTGGAACATGATACTGACTTTGTGGTTGCCCATAGAATTGCTGCTGTTGCTGCTGCTGCATCCTTAACATGTGGAGATCCTGAGGATTTTGACTGGAACTGGAAGAATTAATGACACCTGAGTACATAACATGGTGTTGCTGCTGAAGTGCTTTACTATTACCACTGATGGCACCACCACTTGCAGTATGCATTTCATCGGGAGTGCTACTCAAAGGTGGTAACCTTTGTTGAGGCTGACATATTATACCAGGATTTCCTCCGCTATGAACCATCATTCCACCAGCACCCATCACAACTTGATTCCCTGTGTTACCAATCATCACAGGGTTGGTTGTGTTGCTACTCACAACAGTAGGATGAACAGCATTACTTGATAAGACAGCTGCATTACCAGTGGTGACTATTCCACCTTGGTGGGGGTTCACACTACTGCCGCTGCTCTGTGTATTGGGCTGCTCCAGCACTGGATTCCCAGGCTGAAGGCTCATAGCAGGTTGATTGTTTCCTGCAACTCCAATCAAATTCTGCTGCTGCTGTGTTAGGTTGCTCAGATGTACAGGTGAGGTGTTTGGATGGACCATGATATTGCCACCCAAGATGGCTGATGTGACTCCTCCATTCGGGGTGGTGTAACGGAGTAACTGTGGAGAAGTGTTGACTCCTTGAATAACATTAGTGTCAGACGTAAAGCTTGGTGGTGGAAAATGAGCCCTGTTTGTTATCTGTGGACCAGCTGTAGGAAGATGTTGAGTTGTTCCCACAGAAGACTGTCCTCCACTCCAACTCTGTATTAACGAAAGGTATATAATTAGAAAAAGATATAACTTACACACATGTAGTCATCCTGTCATATTTCTAGATCTAATGTTTGCTTGTCATGTGTTCACAGCTGTCACACCAACAATTAATAATCACAAATCTTCAATAATGTTAAATATACAGTCAAATGCAGCTATATAACAAAATGTACTGTCTGAAAATAAATTACAGTCTATTTACACATGGCCCAACACACTACAACCCATTTTCAGCATCAGGGACATATGAAAACTACATATTACAATTGTTTCTTACTTACTACATTCATACATACACACATACTTACACACACACATACATACATACATACACATACATACATACACACACATATATATACAGGGTGGCCGAGAAGTCACCGTATACCCAGAAAATATGCACCTCAGACTCAATATAAGTTTACAATGCACAGCGCAGCACGCAGTACAGTGTAAAATGGTAGGTTGGCAACAGTGTGCAAGATAGTGCACACGTGATTTGCCGCAGC
>Ga0123355_10010605_pt1 | contig 14150 bp, 7 predicted proteins | sample TergutEmb28metaG_3_FD_89872 | JGI IMG/M metagenome (GOLD analysis project Ga0123355, IMG submission 89872) | Embiratermes neotenicus P1 segment gut microbial communities from Petit-Saut dam, French Guiana - Emb289 P1 | ecosystem: Host-associated > Arthropoda: Insects > Digestive system > Gut ... | reverse complement strand
TCCCCACCGGGATTAGATCCCGAACCGTCCAGCCGGTAATCAGTCGCTATACCGACTGAACTACGCGGCCCACATATGTGTGAATGTGAATATATATATATATATATATATATATATATACATACATACATACATACAAACATACTTGCATAAGTTCGTGGACTTTCTGTGTAACGGATCTATATATTCCTTACACAAAATGTCCACAAATTCCCTTTCCTATGGGCAGAACCGGAGTATAGGTCTGACGTCATAAGAGCAAATAGGGGTTCCCACGTTGAGATACACTACTGCATACACAAACGTTGTAAGTTAAGGAATAATTTTTAAAAGATTGTATATTATTATCTGTTTCGCTTACCATGTAATAATTCTTTTTCAATTATGAACAGGGTCTGTGGACATCCTGTATTCTCCACTTGTATAAACTGTATCAAACTTACCAAAAAACGGTTCATTTTAAGATCCGTATTTCCATCGCAAAAATCACGGTATAAAGACATGACAGATCATGTACATAAGGCACGTTCGCGTAACCACTGCTGCCGTGGAAAGAGCAGTAATTATTTTATATTCTGAATGAGTGTGTTTAGCCTAGGTTAGCCAGCATGCAAAGCGCATGCGACGTATTATATTGTCATCTATGACATGTCTGACTCTGCCATATTTTTCCATATTAGCTCATAAAAGGCAAAATTTTTAAAAAAAAAAAAAAAAGGTGTGTTTTCATTTGCTCTACAATTTTCTCTGAAACGTTTCTCACTCTAAGAAGAATTCAGCGAGATATTATGTAAAAGTACAGATATTATGTAAAAGTACAGATATTATGTAAATGTACAGATATGTAAATGTACAGATATTATGTAAATGTAGAGATATTATGTAAATGTACAGATATTATGTAAATGTACAGATATTATGTAAATGTACAGATATTATGTAAATGTACAGATATTATGTAAATGTAAACAGATCTTCATGTAAAGTACCCGCTATTCTTGCCAGAATATATCGAAACTTGAATTTTCTCGAGATATTTTCGGAAAAAAAAAATACTTGAACATCAAATTTAATGAAAATCCTTCAGGTGGAAGCCGAATTGTTCCATGCGGAAAGATAGACAGGCGGCCAAACAGTGAGACGTGCAGAAGCTCACAGTCTCACAGTCGCTTTTCGCAATCTCGCGAGCGCGCCTGAAAAGGCAGGTGGTTTAAACACTTTGATATAAAACCGCAACACCAGAAAGTCTCTGAAGAAGAAAGTACACAAAATAGGGCGTTACGAAGAAAGGAGAGGGTCAATCGATCGGAACACTGTTCGATGGTCATGCGGTACGTCCGAATAGGTGAGATTTGAGGTTCGCACAGCGGTAACTGTGAATATTATCGTCTTCTTAGAAATGAAGTCAGGTCGTTTGCCAGAAATGGAGCGGTGTGTATCAACTTCCTGCCCTGAAGATGGAAGCAGAATGCTCTCTCCGAAACTATGTAATTTTATGATACTTTATGATAACACATTTCAGCAAACAGTAATCTTAATATCCCTGCAATTTAATAATTCTGCCAGAAAAACTGGTGGAACGAGGTCACTTTTAAAACGCATAGAGGCAGAAGCGAGTGGTCAGTTTGATATCCCGGCCTCTTTACCCCCTGGAAAAGGTCCACCGTACCCTTTTAAAAGAAGGCAAGGTGAAAACTCAAGAGCCAGTGCGGTCATTTTGGACAACAGAAACATCTGTGCCTCCAGCCTAGTCACTACACTGACCACGCTATCCCCGTTCCGATAGAAGAAAAGAGAATTTAAAACATGTTTTTAAAAAAATAAGGCACGACATTTGGTTTTGTGCGAAATTATCTGGAATATAAAGGCAGAACTGTCTTCCGAAATGATGCTATATTTCTGCCAAACTTCAAGTGATCAGAGCCCAGAAGCTCGTGGTCTTTAAATACAGTACTTTGAAAAGCGGACCTAGATGAGAATATAAAATTAAAGTGGATATTCAAGACGTGGGATAGGGAGTCAGGGACTGGATTGATCTGGCTTAGCACAGGGACAGGTAGCGGGCTCTTGTGAATGCGGTAATGAACATTCAGGTTCCACAAAATGAGGGGAATTTTTTGCCCATCAGAGGACCTGTTAGCTTCTCTGCAAGGACTCTGCTCCAAGAGTTATTATTAGTTAGTTAGGTACGTAGTTAGTCTAGTTAGTTAGTTAGTTAGTTGTAATGTAAACTGGAGTCATGTGGCTTAGTACAGAATGCAGTATATTTTCTATCATGTAGGCCAATGCTTATCCAGTGTGATTCTCTTGGGCTGAGCCGAGAAGAACTAAATTCTACGGTGTGACATTCATTATGCCCAACCGCACAGCCCGTCCCATCGACTGCGGGTTGACAACGATCGTACACCAACTGTTGCATTTTCTGCTCCATGCCTCTTGGTAACATTGGTCTACCCGTTTGGTTGCAAGGCACTCTGTATACGAAATGTGGAGCATATGATATTCGAGACAGTACCAGACTAGACGACGTCACAAATCAGAATATGGCATTCTTCGGTACCGTACTTCATCTACGTACAATGTCAGTCCTTGTTATTCCCTCATTTAATGTATGTTATAAAGCAATCACAATACGAAGAAAAGATAGCAGCAATAGAAGGAAATTATACCCCACCGTTTGTCTTCGCAGGGAAAAAGTTCACAGCGTATTTCTACAAAGTCACATCACTATTTAGCGCAAATTGTTAGTGCAAGCTGTTACTGAAAATTCTTGTTAATTTCGTTAATATGTGTATATAAAACTACATGTGTGTGTGTGTGTGTGTGTGTGTGTACACGCGCGCGCGCGTGTAAGTAGAAGTATACCTCCACCCATTCCTAACCCCGCCGCAAATTGGGTTAGATGGTCTCCAGACTACCCTTTATACTGAGAGGGGCTGGGTGGGCCAAAGACCCTGTGTAGAAGGATATGGAGAAGAGAAAATCCCTTCCCCCTCGGGGTTGCAACCCAGCCCGTCCAGGCTGCAGCGTGTCGCTCCGCCGACTGAGCCCGAGTGGTGTGTTTATATACATACATACGGATAATTAAAATGTGATTGAACGTGTTACAGCCGTTACTTTGATGTAATTTGATTTGCATTTCTTCGAAACAGTTCGACAAGAACACCGTCCAGAAATGTCAAGCAATGCGCTGTTTTCCTAACTTTTCATTGTTTACATAATTATTAAAACAAATGCATGCCAACAGTAATTAAAAATTGTGATGTTGATAATATTTGAATCCTGTTTGTTACAAACGTAGAGACAAAGGTAAAGTTCATCGTAGAACAGACCACGAAGGCCCAGAGGGGGGCCAGGGGTATAGTTCTACTCTTTCTTCAACCTCAGAGCTAGATGAAAATGGGTCGTCAACGCCACGCCCCGGCCGCTTTACCCCCACGAAAGACCCGGCACCCACTGTATAGGAAGCTGGGTGGGCTAGGGAGCCGGTCTGGACGGATGTGGAAAATCTCACCCCCACCAGGATTCGACCTCCGGACCGTAGAGCCCGTAGGGAGTTGCTATTCCGACTAGGTTATCCCGGTCCACCCTGTTCGTTAAATTTATCCTATATCAAGATAGAGCATATTTGTCCTATTGGAAAAGGTCTGAATATTTCGGCACTATTTCTTCACCGACCGTGTATCATGCATACTGCAGCACAGAGCGGTGGTGTTATTCGCCGAACCCAAACAGCGCAAGAAGCTATCACATGTTAATTTCACTAAAACAACTTTACGATTTACTGTGTCAGCACTGGCTGAGCGATAAGCTTCTAGTGACCACGAGTTGGTCACTGCCACGACATTGAAAAATAATTCAATCAATGGCCGACAAAATTCAATTAAGCGCAAGTCGGATTACTAGGAATATCACATTATCAATTGCACTGGAGGTAATAACTGGCTACGTTCCATTCTATTATACAATTCCGGGATTTTTTTTTTACCTCGCCAATAGCTTTTGTCACTTCCTGTCCGGTCGCTTATAGTAAAAACCGCAGCGCCTGATTGGACCACTCACACGTGCGTTCGAATAGCGCCCGGTTGTGAACGAAGATATTCGTGAGGTAAAATAATGACCCTATATAAAATCCTCCCTTCTCCCAGTTTTTAGGCGCGTTCGCGAAATTGCGGAAGTCCACTACTAGCTGCGTCATGTTTGTCGGGCTACAAGGAATAACTCGGCTCCCACGGGATGGATTTTCATGATATCTCATATTTGAGTATTTTTAGAAAACGTATCGAGAAAAAGTCAAGTTTCATTAAAATATGGCAAGAATAACGGGTACTTTACATGCAGAAGTACGTACATTTACGACGGTATCCAGCTAAATTATCTTTAAAATGAAAAATGTTTACGACAAACTTTGTACAGAAACTAAAATCATACGTGCAATGTGCGTTTTTTAGTTTAAAAACCACGCCTTTTATTTTCAGCAACTTTTCCCCCCGAAAATGGTGCCGTTTATAAGATAGTGTGACAAAGTAAGGTAGAGCCGGACAGGCCGCAGATGACAAAATAATACGGCGCATGTGCGTTTTATGTTAGCAATAAGGCTACAAACACACATTAAGAATATATATATATATATATATTCACCTTAGAACAGGCCACAAAGGTCCAAGAGTGGGAGTAGATGTATAGCTCTACTCCTTCTTTAACCTCGATGCTAGATGGGGTGGGTGGTCAACGCCACCCCCAGCCGCTTTACCCCCGGGAAAGACCCGGTACCCATTATATAGAAAGCTGGGTGGGCCCCAGGGCAGGTCTGGACGACGGGTGCGGAAAATCTCGCACCCCACCAGGCTGCAGCGAATCGCTATACCGACTGAGCTATCCGGGCCCACAAGAATACGTATATATTTATAATACTCGTTGTTTTCCTACGGAAACGCGCCTCAATTTTATGTTCGTACGTACATGGCTGTCCTGTTGCTCTTTGTACCTAAAGGTGGACCTTAGCGCATAAAGCGATCTGTTGTACTTGATGTTTATTTACAAACCTTTCCATATCCCGCGCCATTACTGTAAATAAAATAAAAGATGTAATATTAAAACTTCTCAAAGCAGTGAATAATGAGACTGTTGTCTTCAAGAATCTGACACTGTAGAGCTAAGTAAATATATAGCCTGTAGACTCTGATGGAAACAAATCAGAAGTCATAAAACAGCGTGCAATGCAATTCTTGCCGTTTATTGCTACAATTCAAGAAAGAAAATAATTTGCAAATGAAGCTGGAGTGTGATCCAGCCATCTAGCAGCCTTGGCGTGCTGCAGAGACTGAGAGTGTAACACATGCGCTCTCCTACAACAGGTTGCGAAGTTTGAAATACGGTTCTGACTATAAATTTACTTCTAGTGGAGTCAGAATTGCTGACGGTTCACTTAGGTGTTCCCAGCATGCCTAATCTCAAACAATCCAACAGCGATTCTGAACCAAGATATGCATGAACAGTAACCGAGCTATCTATTTACCTGTATATTCTGTACACAATTACCGTGTTATAATGAACAACATTAGAATAGATAATTTCAAGCAAAACAACTACATTATAATTTTGCAATTACTTTCCACAATTTTAAAGTAAATTTGTACCTGAGCGCGCCATGAAAATACGTGCAAGATGGAGGCATAACTCCATTCGTTCGAAACCCCACCAATATATGGAGGTGATTGATCGGCAGCTTTGCTCCTTGGGAGAAACATCCGATACCTGTTCAATAGGGAGGCTGCGATAGCTCAATCGATATAACGACTCGCTACGGGCTGGACGGTCTGGGGATCGAATACCGGTGGGGGCGAGATTTTCCGTACCCGTCGAGACTGTCCGTGATTCCAAGCCAGCCTCCGTTACAATGGTATAGAATCTCTTCCCTCAGGGGTAAAATGGCCGGGTCGTGACTTTCACAACCACACTCATCTAGCGGGTGGTTACTCAACTATACCTGTACTTCTTCTCTGAGACTTAATGGCATATTCTCTGGTGACCTTTACATTTAACTCTACCTGTTGAATAGAAGGTTGGTTAGACCTCAGAGATGGTACTGACGTTTTGAAGAATAGCTTCTTGCACCTGTCTACAATCTAAATGCTGTCCGTATGTTCACCTAGGGCATTTACTGTACCTACTGAGCTATCATGTCTCACATTTCCCTTCGTGATACTTTAACACGAGATTCAGTATGTAAAGTAAATCAACAATCACATTTTCCGCCCTGACGCCAAGAACTGCGGTCCAGTTCCACCGCACGCCTACGTCTTCCTGCGTCTGTTGACCGAAGAAGGTACAGACAGGCCTTGTACCATGTCAATCCCCGTGAAAAAGAGTCCTATCAACCGCACAAAGAGAATGAATTCTATATGCGAGGTGGCAAGAGAGCCTCGTTCAGCGCAAAATTCGAAGAGAAAGTACTTGGACGTGAGTGTCTGAAGAATTGCTCTATCACTTCAAGCAAACCTGAGAAAGGAACTGGGTTAAACCGCGGCTGATTCTTGCCAAGTCATTTGCGTTCCATCCAATATTCAACGCTGATACCAGCGATGGCCAGCTAGAGGAATGTCGGGTGACGCAATTTATACGAAAACTTCGGCAATAGCCATGCATTAGTTTAAATAATTATTCATTATACAGTTTCTAATTTCTGTTCATCCACCCACAATAACATAGTTTCAGTTAGTTATCAGTCTCCTTTTTTTAGCAAACGTTTTAAAACGCCGTTCACGGTCAGCCTCATATGCATGTCAACTGCCAGAAAATAACGCTTTATAGACAAATAGCGCGAGCCGCAAAAGTGACGTTCGCAAGCCGCCTTGTGGCCACCATTCCCCCCGTGCATAGTCTTATATACTGATATTTTTAAATAACCCACCCATGCACGTGGAGGCAGAAGGGTTTTGTTTAACGACGCCGTAGCACAACCCTCTCATGTCCATATTTTTTGTTCAAAAGAATGGAAGTTACCGGGTGGTTAGTAATATAATTACAAGTGAAAAATCATGATAACAAGAATACTCATAATTTGGCCAATGTTTATCTCTCTCCCCTCTCACAAACCCAAATGATTCTGAGCAACGTGACGTCGAAAGAAAGCAATACTCAACAAAAATAAAAAAAAAGGCTGATGCAGAGGGAATTTGTAAAAAAACACAGCCAGACTAGAATTTCTATGGCTCCCCATGGTTAGTCCACCCCACAATCTGAGGTTTCAGAGCGGGCGATTCAGAAGGAAGTTTCGAGGAGGGCTGAAAGAAGGGGAGGTAAGGTAGATGGCACTAAGAACATTTTGGTGACGTGGACACACTACGTTCCAAAATGTTCAACACAGCACACTGTCAACTGATAAAATCATATTGTTTCAATAATCATGGAATGTTGCCGAAAAGTTAAGTCTAAAGTACTAGGAAGAAACCTTGTCCCAGTGCCACTTTGTCCACAACAAATCCCATGTGGATTGGTCTCAGGTAGAACGCTTGTTTCCGCGGTGGAAAGGCCAGCGACGAACCTCATGGGCCATGCAATATTCTCCACCCAAGAAGCACAGACGTTCTTCACGAGATAACAGTCTCTAACATACTGAATAAATTGCGCGTCGTTTTACGTACACCGGAAGTCCATTATCGTGGTCGCGGCTTGCCCAAGATCTGCGATTAGGCAGTGCGGTTGCGCAGTTCTCTTTCCACAAACTTCTTACAAGTTTGGCTCTGCGTTTTGTGCGACGCCAGCGAAATGTGTGCATATTGTGGGGACCACAGCATCATGGCCACTCAATACCAAACCATGACCCATAAATTCAACGCCCTGCCACGCGTCACAACCGATAAAGAAACAGGGGAGAAAGCCACATGTTTTCCTGCTCAATACCATGAGTGACCAGAGGGTTCAGAATAAAAGTGGCGTTAAGTCCATTCATAAATATAAACTAACTGTACAGATATTCACCGACTTCAACAACATTTACACGTACTTCCGGAAATTCCGGCTTAAATCTGAGATTACTAAACATATCGTCAAATATATGCACACACAGGAGAATCCTGTTGAAATTCTAACTCCTTTTCATCGGGACTTAATCGTCTGTTGCGTGACCGCCCCTCCTTCTGTGTTATCGCCCAACAATATTCTTCTGCCATCTCGTCTCATTACGCTCTCATTCCCGCAAGGAGAAATAGCGGTGCGCGCTTCAAAAATGTCATTTCAAAATGTTACATTTTTAAAACTGCGGAACTTTAAATTGCATTTAGTCACGGAGTGTCTAATGTCGTCTGTAACATAAATATAATGTCTAGGCATACGTTATGGAAGGCCGTAGTTGAACGACAGCCGGAAGCAGGCAACCCTCCGAAGTGCCACTGAAACATATGAAGAATTTGCTCCGGCTCTGATATTTAATAACTGAAAACAAAGTTCCTGGACTTAGGACACTTGTGTTCTAAACGCTCCGTCACGTAAACCTCGAAACCTGACAGTAACATCTTCCCAGATGAGAGCTTGATCTGCTCCAGACTTCCACAAAATTTATAGTATGGTTACTGGTTATTTAAACGGAAGTGTCTTCACGAAACTAAACAAGAGAGACAATGTACGTATAAGGTAACATTGAGGCGCGTTCGCGTTACCATTTTTGCAGTGGAAAAGTAATACGTATTACATATTCTGAGTGTGTGTCTGCCGTCGTAGTTATCCACCAAGCAATTCGTACGCGCCATATTGTCATCTGTGGCCTGTCCGTCTCTACCATACTTTTTCCCATAATCTCATCAGCGGCACGATTAAAAAAAAAAGTTATTGAAGACAAAATGTGCGTTTTGATTTTCTCTGCGACATTTGTCCCAAATATTTTCCATTCCAAGAAGAAATGAGCGAGATATGATCAAAAGTGTATATTGGTCTTCATGTAAAGTACCCTTTATTCTTGTCCGATTTTAATAGAACTTGGAATTTTCTCGACGTATTTTCGAAAAATACTCAAATGTCAGATTTCATGAAAATGCTGCCGGTGGAAGCCCCGAGTTGTTCTACGCGGACAGCCGGACAGATATGTCGAAGCTGACAGTCGCTTTTCGAAATATTGCTAAAGTTCCTAAAAAAGAAAGGCATTGACAATATCTGTGTACCGTGGCGGTACTTTCACGGCTTCTACCCAACACAGAGCGAACAAATACATCATTACCAACACTCGAACCATATTTGGGTTTCGAGGCTTTTGCCGGATGGTTACTAATGTCTAGTCAAGACTACAGAGCCGCCTACTTGCGGTCTGCAAGGCGTTCGAAAGAACATCTCTTTTAGTGCTTTAACATTTGTGTTGTAGAAATTTTTATGTTTTGAGTGAAGTTCTAATTGTGGGTCGGGTAGCCCAGTCGGTATAGCGACTGACTACGGGCTGGGCGGTCCGGGATCGAATCCCAGTGGGGACGAGATTTTCCGCCCGTCCAGACCGGCCCTGGGGTTCAACAAGCATCCTGTAAAATGGGTACCGGGTCTTTCCCAGCGGTAAAGTGCGGCCGGGGCGTGCTGCTGACCACTCGCCCTCTTCTAGCGCCGCGGTCATGGAAGAGTAGAGCCTTACCTCTACCCGCCCTCTGGGCCACACCGGGCCTGTAACGGGATCACTTTGCCTTTTAAGTGAAGTTTTAATGCGTGTTCAAGTGAATGGCTGTGGTTTTACACACCGCAAGGGAACATTTTGAAGGCGTTATATTAGGGTAATGAGTGGACTCCTCGATGATGGCATCTGTGAAGTGCCGAAACATGTAGCAGACTTACTAACGTCTGACGTGTATATATTTTGATGCCTGTAAAGTTGATTTTATAAATTAGTATAATTTCACGGAATGTCGATTACCGTGTTGACAAGCATCAGGCATTTGGACAACCTCTTCACACTCTTCGGGTTCACATGCTCACGTGTTCACATCTTGGTCCTACGTAGTTCTTTTTGTGGTGTTATGTATCCAGCGGTGGGAGGTCTGCTATGCATTAGAGTTGCCACGCTCATGGACACGCTAAAAATAGCACCCTGTATAACAAGCACCTTTCTATCATAAAAACATAATGGTGTCTGTCACTTCAACACTCTGCAATAAAATACTGTACCAATTTATAACGTCCTTCTGCGTGGTATACATGCGGCCACGTTAAACGGATTTAATTTCAAATTTTCTCAAACTTTTCATGGTACAGTCAATTCTGCAATAATGTGATATTTGCGTTATTGTGAGACCTCACAGTACACAAAATTGCGTGATAAAAATAGGGTCAAAAGAGGAAAAATTTTGCCCGTCATCCATCCTTTTATCTTCACACCCTTCGCTGAAATCGCGTGATAAAGCTCGCGTTACACAAGTAGCGTCCACCTGCTTATCAGTCGCGTAGTGTCCAAAACGCCTGAACGAAAGTCGCGTTAGTAGCAGCATAGCTGTACATGCGTAAACGCGATTTGATTGATGCTCGTAACAAAAGTGTAGCTGAGTCGATTTTAACTAGACTCTCAAATGGTCAACACTACTATGTCCAGACATCTTTCACCAAATTTCGCCCCAACTGTAAAAGAAAATGCGGGAAGTACGAACATAAATTCAATGACGCTAGTATGGTTATCAGTTGGCCGAGTTTTGCGAAGCTCACAGAAACGCCCATTAAACGGCTGTCGAAAGAGTTTGATGCAAATCACGTGGGAAATGTTCAAAATACCGAAAATCCTGTTGATGCCCGTAAACAAAATATTCCCTTCAAAATACCGGTGCTCACAAAACCAACAACGGTCAAACGCATTGTGCGGAGTCGGTCAAGAAATACGGAAATTGCGGGAGGAAATTAATTCACGCCCCTTAAGTGAAGCAATACTGTCATTCTGCCGATTTTTACAAACGGCAAGACAGTTCGATAATTGTTTTGTAAAGTGGCTCTCTACTGAGTATTATGAAAATAAGACAGACGATTTAGTTGAGACCGAAACATGTAATTGATCTTAAATAAAGAAAAACAGTTGTGTTGCGGGCAAACGTTAAAATATTTGTTATTGAACAAAGATTATTCTAGGATGCACGGTCAACAAAGCATAAAAAACATTTCAATGATTGACACAAATTCACAGAAGGGTGGAAGGATGTGGTCATCACATAAGTCCTTTTTCACTTCGTAAAGAAGGTCCAATTAATCTACACAATACATAAAGTTTCAATTCGTACCTCACAGAGAAAACAACATGCTTCCATTATGAAGAAAATGGATTAATGCTGTATGAGGAGTTGTTTATTGAGAGAGCCACATGGAACAACTACGTAAACTGCATGTGCAAAACTGAGAGGTTTTAGCATTACACCTGGTGCTATATAGAGTAACCACTTGACTTCAAACGTCTGAGAGAAAAATTAATAAAACTTCACAAAAGTATCTGAATTTAAAACGCCCCTCTAAAAATTAAGATAAACCTGAATTATATTCAACTATTCAGTCTGTACCACACAGCAAACACTTTTCTTCTCAGTTATAAAAACCAACCAGTTAATGCTATATAGGAATACTCTTACAATTAGTTGGTTCCGAGATCTCTACAAGAACATAAATTCATATCTGGGGCACAATGCACAATTTTAATCGCCAAACTTGGTGGTACATAAAGTGACCACTAGGCTTGAAGAGACAGCAATAATGGTAATATTAGGAAGATAAAAAATAAATATTACTACTGAAGAAAAAACAGCAAAACAGTTTGATAAAAGAGTATATGATGATGATGATGATGATAATAATAATAATAATAATCGGTACAAACTGACATCAGAACACTAAAGGCATTATCAGCCCACTGAAAGAATCCATAAATTTCTAACACGCTTCAACAAGTGATGCGAAATTTCGTAAAGCCTAATACGTCTTGTATTGCAAAGGATCTCTGAGCAGTTCATCTAATCAGTTGTCAATTTATCTCTCGAGCCTCCACTGCAAAACATCTGTTTACACGTGAACGAGAAGCGCAGAACCTGTTGTTTACTAACAGTATAGGGACTGCTTTAAAGTCAAATTAGGTAAACAGAGCTGAGCTCTATGAACAAGCGCAACTGTGGCGCACGGAAACATCAACCAACCAGCTTATCAAATATCGAACAAGTCAGCAAAATAAAAAAACTGCAAGCAGATTCTCGTCAGCAAATTTCGAGTTGCACCGAAGATACTGTATGTACAGGTCACAGGCAGATGCGATAGTTTTAAACTAACTCCACGTAGAAGCGTTTTTTCGTGAAGCTAACAGTTCCTCGACTCGTCAAGAATTTCTTCCGGTATTTTACGGAACCCGAACATCATTACTGTGTTAAACAGAGTTAAACAGCGCACTTGTTCCTATCCTGGCCTAGATCAACCTGGTCTACGTCCTCCAAAACGAAATGAAATTAATTTTAATATTGTCCTCCCGTCTACGTCTTGGTCATCAAAGTAGTATTTTTCCCTCAGGTTTCCCAACCGAAACCCTGTGTGCATCTTTCTTATACCCCTTACATGCCACACGTCCCGCCCATATCATTCTTCTTGAAATAATCACTCAAATTGCATCTGGTGACGAGTACAAATTATTAAACTCCTCATTATGCAGTCTTCTCCGTTCCCCAGTTACCTCGTCCCTGTTATGACCAAATATCTTCCTCAGCACCCTGTTCTCGAACACCCCCCTCACCCCAGCCTACGTTCCTCCCTGAATGTTTTATTGGTTTACCGAGGCCTTCCTTCTGAGGAAGGACAGCGAATTATATTGGCCTTCAGAGCATAAGAGAAAGTTGACCAAACCCTCTCACTCTGGATAATTAAAGGACAACCCTCCCACAATATGCATGTACTTGTTTGTAAATACATGCGCAAGTATTTAATTAAAACATAATTTATATATGACAACAAACTATTTCTCAGATTTATTTAAACAATAAATAGCTTCTGTTACCAATAAATTTCGCTTGTTCACGCGCACACACACACACACATACACACATACTATACACCACACACACACACACACACAAAAAAACACACACACACACACACCACAGACACACACATACAAACACACATACTATACACCTCACACACACACATACTATACACCACACACACACACCACAGACACACACAAACATACTACACACCACACACACACACACACACCACACACACACACAAACATACTATACACCACACACACACACAACAAACAAACACACACACCACACACAAACACACACACACACACAAACACACATAGTATAAACCACACACACATATTATACACCACACACACACACCACAGACACACACATACAAACACACATACTATACACCACACACCACACACACACATACCATACACCACACACACACACCACACACAAATACACACACATACACAAATACTATAAACCACATACACGCACATATTATACACCACAGACACACACACACACCACACACACACACATATTGTACACCACAGACACACAAACACACATACTATACACCACACACACACATACTATACACCACACACACACACACACTATACATCACACACACATATACTATACACCACACACACACACCACACACAAACACACACACACAAAAACACACATACTATACACCACACACACACATAATATACACCACACACACACATACTATACACCACACACACACACACCACAGACACACACATACAAACACACACACACCACACACAAACACACACACACATACTATACACCACACACACACAAACACACATACTATACACCACACACACACACACCACAGATACACACATACAAACACACACACCACACACAAACACACACACATACTATACACCACACACACAAACACACATACTATACACCACACACACACACACCACAGACACACACATACAAACACACACACACACCACACAGACACACACACATACTATACACCACACACACATACTATACACCACCGTCTAACCTCGTCCAGAGTAAACTCTTGATCGTTGAGGGTGTTCATTGGTTGGTTTGCAAGTCTTCTGGCGTTCTTGTGTTGAATAGTGTCGTCTTGTGTGCTGTCTTCTGGGATAAGGTGGT
>Ga0123355_10010604_pt1 | contig 14151 bp, 16 predicted proteins | sample TergutEmb28metaG_3_FD_89872 | JGI IMG/M metagenome (GOLD analysis project Ga0123355, IMG submission 89872) | Embiratermes neotenicus P1 segment gut microbial communities from Petit-Saut dam, French Guiana - Emb289 P1 | ecosystem: Host-associated > Arthropoda: Insects > Digestive system > Gut ... | reverse complement strand
TCTGCCACGACACCCGCGCCGGGCTCAAACCCCACGTCGGTACCCACAACCCCATCCACCACAACACCTGCAGAGTCAACCACAACCCAATCTGCCACGACACCCGCGCCGGGCTCAAACCCCTCATCGGTACCCACAACAACATCCGCACCAACAACCATTCTCATGCCGGAAACTGTACCCCCGCAAATTACCGCACCTCAAACAAGCCCCACGCAACCCGCACCAAACAACCCCCTTAACCAACTCGTACCCGATGGCGACGCTTGGCTAGAAATTGATGACGATGGCACACCCATGGGACAATGGACTTGGAACGCAAATGAAGAAATATGGATTTTTGAACAATTCGTTCCCAATGCTGCACTACTTGTGGGCATTATGCCACAGACGGGTATCGAAAGCCGCGCAATTATGTTTGGACAGTTGATTGGTGTTGGCACAACCGGCCTGTTGGGAATTATGATTTTGTTAAGCCGGAAGAAGAAAAAATGAAGTAATTATATTTTTATTTTTCCGTAGTACTGTTTAACGCACCCAAACGTCTCTTCACTAATAACATGTTCAATCTTACAAGCATCTTCGTATGCTTGTTTTTTATTTACGCCGATGGCCATTAGTACTTGGCTTAGTAGGGTGTGGCGGTCGTGGATGCGTGTGGCAATTTCTTTGCCTTTGTCGGTTAGGACAAGGTAGCGTTCGTCTTGGATGGTGATGTAGCCGCCTTCGCGGAATTTTTTTACGATGACGCTGATGGTGGGTTTTGAATAATTCATGTGGGTGGCTAGGTCGATGGAGCGCACGCGGCCTAGTTTTTGTGTGAGTACCCAAATAGCTTCAAGATAATCTTCTGCCGATGCTTGTATTTTCATGTGTACCCTCCGGGGTGCTTTTTTTATGGGAAAATTGTATAAACCTTGCTTGCGTTTCGGTGATGCGCATTATACAATGTTACCAAAATATTACCAGTGGAGGAATTTTTTATGGCAAAGTTAAAGGCAGCCATCGTCGGCTGCGGCGGCATCGCAAATGGTAAGCACATGCCCAATTTGGTCAAGACCGGCAAGGTCGAAATGGTCGCCTTCTGCGATATTGTGAAGGACCGCGCAGACAAGGCCGCCAAGGAGTATGGCACCAAGGATGCGAAGGTGTATACCGATTACAAAAAGTTATTGAAGGACAAGGCGATTGACGTGGTATACGTACTTACGCCCAACAAATCGCATTCCTTCATTACCATTGACGCGTTGGAGTCCGGCAAGCACGTCATGTGCGAGAAGCCCATGGCCAAAACAGCCAAAGAAGCGCGCGCCATGGTGGATGCAGCCAAACGCACCGGAAAAGTATTAACCGTAGGTTATCAAACGCGTTTCTTTTCTTCCAGCCAGCACATTAAAGCCAGCGTTGTCCGTGGCGACTTGGGCGAAGTTTATTTTGCCAAAGCGCATGCGTTGCGTCGCCGTGCCGTGCCCACTTGGGGTGTGTTCTTGAATGAAGAGGAACAAGGCGGCGGGCCGCTTATTGACATTGGCACCCATGCGTTGGACTTGACCTTGTGGCTGATGGACAATTACAAACCCAAGTCAGTCATGGGCAACACGTACAAGAAATTGAACGCCAACGCCAACAGCGGCAATGCATGGGGCCCGTGGGATCCGAAGCAATTTACCGTAGAAGATTCTGCATTTGGCTTCATTACCATGGAGAACGGCGCCACGATTATTTTGGAATCCAGCTGGGCATTGAACTTGGTGGACGCCACCGAAGCCAAAGCTACCCTGTGCGGTACCAAAGGCGGCGTGGATATGCAAGACGGCGTGCGCTATAACGGCGACGACATGGGAGTGCTGTACGAATCCAAGCCGCGCTTGACCGCAGGCAGTGCCGCATTCTATGAAGGCACAAGCGATGATCCGCTGGTGAACGAGCAAATGGTGTTTATCAATGCCGTGCAAAAAGGCACGCCATTGGTCATCACGCCCGAACAAGCCTGCGTGGTCACCGAAATCTTGGAAGCCATCTACAAGTCTGCCAGTACCGGCAAGTTAGTGGAATTTAAGCCTATGAAGGAAGAAGTAAAACCTGCAAAAGTAACGAAAGCTGCCGCAACCAAAACCACCGCAACCAAAGCCAAAGCCGTAAAAGGTAAAAATAATAAACTGGGAGGTTCCTATGTTTGATGACCGTGTTAATGAAGCGAATGAATTGGAAGTAACGGAAGCCGAGATAGCCGATGACATCGTAATCATCGGTTGCGAGGACTGCGAAAAGTTAAAAACCGAAAACCATGAGTTGGAAGTGGGCATTGCCGTTGTATCGGTGGCCATGACTTTCATCAGCGTCATCGTGGGCTTGGTAACATGGATGTTTGCGATGAAGAAGTATTACAAGGGTGACGGCAAATGAAACTGGGTGTGTTGACCGTACCCCTAAGCGGCAAACCGGTAGAAGAGGCCTTTGCATATTTGGCCGGCTTGGGCGTGCAAACGGTGGAAATCGGCTGTGGCGGATACCCCGGCAATGCACACCTTGACCCGGTGAAGGCATTGGCCGATCCGTCGGTGATTGCGCATTTGCAAGCGGCGTTGAAGCAGCACAACTTGACCATCAGTGCGTTGAGCGTACACGGCAACCCCGTGCACCCCAACCCACAAACCGCCGCCAAGTACCACGAAGATTTTGTGAACACATGCAAAGTGGCGCAGCAATTGGGTGTGGACACGGTCATCACCTTCGGCGGGTGTCCGGGTGACCACCCCAGTGCCAAGCAACCCAACTGGGTAATGTGCGCATGGCCGCCGGATTTCTTGGAAGTACTGGAATACCAGTGGAACGATGTGTTGATCCCATACTGGAAGGAAACCGCCGCACTGGCCGCCACGTATGGCGTAACCAAGATAGCATTGGAAATGCATCCCGGTTTTTGCGTGTACAACCCGCGCACGTTGCTGCAGCTGCGTGAGGCCGTGGGGCCTGCCATCGGTGCCAACTTTGACCCCAGCCATTTGTATTGGCAGGGCATTAATCCGGTGGAAGCGCTGAAGGCGTTGAAAGGTGCGGTGCATCATTTCCACGCCAAGGATACGCGCATCGATGCCGCCAATGTGGCTGTTAATGGAACGTTGGAAACCACACGCTACGATGACTTCCTTGGTCGGGGTTGGGTATTCCGCACCGTAGGTTACGGCCACGGCGAGAAGGAATGGCGCGACATGATCTCTACCCTGCGTGCCATTGGGTATGACGGTGCTATCTCGATTGAGCATGAAGATGGGCTTATGTCTATTGAAGAAGGGCTGGAAAAAGCCATCGAATTCCTCAAACCCATCCTCATGTATGACCCCCCTGCGCAAATGTGGTGGGCGTAACTAAAATGTAAAAATAAAGAAAATAGTTAATTATTGTTAACCTCCGCACATATTCTCATCCTGTCCACGTACAATGTAACTAAGTACATGGGAGGTAAGAAATATGCGGAGTTTTTTGTTTACGGTTTTTTTATTATTGGTGTTGGCGGGCTGCGGTGCTGCGCAAGTAGGCGGACCGTTGCCGACCTTGCCGACACAGGAGTTGGACATGTTGCCGCCGCAAGCCGTGCCCAACGTGATGGAATTATTAACGGTTAACGGCGCTACGAATATAAGTGAAGAAATTTATATACGTGTATTAATTGGTACATCAGGTTTTACATCGCGGGTGCATGAACGTTTGGACATAACCGCTACGGGTGCATTCGCAGTGTGGGGCGGCGGCGCACATGAAGAAAGTTTTTGCGCCGATCGGACGATGTTTTTTGAAGCGGGCGAGGTATTTTCGATTCACGATGCTTCGATTTTTAATGGATATGAGCGCATTCTCATCCAACCGCACGACAGTTTTGAACAGTTGCAAATCGTAGGATTGAGGCGCAACTGGCCCAACGATGCCACGCCGCTGTACCGCGGTCGGTTGGAAATTACAGCTGTAAGTGGCGGCTTCATCGTGATTAACGAGTTGCCGCTGGAAGAATACTTATACGCCGTCGTGCCCAGCGAAATTCCCAGCGCTTGGGGGTTCGAGGCTTCGAAAGTGCAAGCTATTACCGCGCGTAGCTTCGCGTATCGGCAGATGTATGAGAACCGCTTCCGTGCGTATGGTGCGCATGTGGACGATTCGGTGATTTCGCAGGTGTATAACAACCTGCCCGAAACGGAAACCGCACGCGATGCAGTACGTGCCACACGCGGTTTGGTGCTGGCATACAACGGGCAGGTCATTGTGGCCAATTATTTCTCTGCGTCGGGCGGTACGACGGCCAACGCGGGGGAAGTTTGGACGCAGGGGAGTGCCTTCCCCGGCGAGTCGCCGCCGTTTTTGCGGGCGGGTGCGCAGTTTGAACCGGGGTTTGTACCGGGGGATTTGCGGCTTTGCGCCAACGCGGACGCTTTCTTCCGCATGCGCGAGGTGCCGGGCTTTGAACAGGAAGTAAATTGGTTCCGTTGGCAGGTGCGCATGACGGCGGCAGAATTAACGACGGCCATCAACGCCGCATTGCCCACTCGTGCCCGCGCGAATGCCGCGCTCATTCAAGGCGCAACGGATATTGGAACGCTAACAGACCTGCGCGTGGTATCACGCGGGCAGGGCGGTAATATAATGGAAATGGAATTGGTAGGCACACGCGGCACCACGCTCGTGCTTACGGAATTTAACATCCGCTCAGTACTGGCACCACGCAACACGCCCGTACATTTGAACGACGGCAGCATCTTAAACGGTTGGGCCATGATGCCCAGCGCGTTCTTCTCCATAGAAATTGAACACGATGCCCTTGGGGCGTTAACCGCCGTCGCGTTTTATGGCGGGGGGCATGGGCATGGTGTGGGCATGAGCCAACACGGTGCGCGGCAATTGTTGGCACGCGGTTATACCTACCGTCAAGTGCTGGCACATTTTTATCCGAATACCGACATAATTTCGTTGCGTAGGTAGCTGCACTAGCAGCCAACCGCAAAACGGTTAATTATTACGCTCCTTGTGATTTTGCGGGGATGCGTGCAAAAAGCGTACCGGTCATGAACGGTACGCTTTTGTTTTGTTTGAATTTCAGTTGGTAAGTGTGCGTTACCAACTGGATTGATGACGGTGTCAAGGTTATAATGCACTTACTTAATACAAAATCGGGAGGAAATTTATGTTTTTTAAATTGGCGGATCATTATATGAGTGGGATGATTTTTCAGTGGGGGCGACCTATTTATATTGAGGGGGAAGCGTATGCCGTAGGCAAAATAACCGCGGTGCTGGGTGATGACCGCGTGGAAATACAAGTGCAAGCGGGCAAGTTTTCGCTGGAATTGCCGTTGCGCGGGGCAGGGCGGGGGTTGTCGTTGACAATTTTTGGCGGCGAACATAATGGCAATGAACAAATTGAGGTTTTGAATGATATTTACATCGGCGAGGTGTGGATTGCGGGCGGGCAATCCAACATGGAGTGGCCGCTGAACCAATCGGACGAGTACCGCCAGCATCCCCACGTGCGCGAAAACGCAGATATCCGGTTTTATACCGTGGCACGCAATAACTTCCCCCATGCGGCGGATTATGGCGCCGGGCAGCAAAATCATAAAGCGGAAGCGGCGCAGGACATGACATACGCGTGGGCGCACGGACGTGACTCCGGGTGGGCGGGCTGCGGCGTGGCCAATGCTCCGCACTTTAGCGCGGCGGGGTATTTCTTTGCCCATCGGTTATACGAAATGTTGGGCGTGCCCATCGGCATCATCAATTGCAATGTGGGCGGCTCTAGCATTTTCTCGTGGATCCCGCGCGAGGCGATTTTAGCGAATGAAGAAATTGCCTTCGTGCAACACGAACATGACGCACTGGTGGCATCGCAAAACGATGATGATGAACGCGCACGTTATCACCAAGCATTGGACGTCCACGCCCCTTTTATGTACAACGACCTGAACATCGGCGGCACACAATGGAGCCGCTGGTTCTTTCGCCTTGAGGGCGCGTACAGCGCATATCACTATCACCGCCCGTCGGGCTTGTACCATGCCATGCTGGAAAAAATCGTGCGCTTCCCCGTGCGCGGCATGATATGGTACCAAGGCGAAACCGAGTCCAACCCGCATAAATCCCCGCACTACGCCGCCGCGCTGGAAGCCTTGACAGCCAACCTGCGCAAGCAACAGCGCAATGATGACTACGCATTCAACTTCGTGCAGCTTGCCCCATGGGATTGTCCGGGCAATGACTCATGGCCAGTCGTGTGCGACCAAATGCGGCAATTTGCCCTGCGCTATCCGAAATACGGCATGGTCACGATTGGCGATTGTGGCGGCGGTACGGACATTCACCCACCGCGCAAACGCCCTGTGGGCGAGCGGCTGGCACTGGCGGCGTTAAATAATACCTACGGAATTACACGCGAATACACAGGCCCGCTAGCGACACATGCCACGCTTGTGGCGTGCGATGCAGATGAAAATCGCGCCGAGAACGGCAAAATACGCATCCACTTCACCCACGCCCAACGGCTGGAGCAACGCGGCTACGCCTACGAACCTCATGGCTTGGGCCGTTTCGAATTCCTTTATGCTGACGGAACAAAAAAATCCGCCCCCCAAGTGCGGATTGATAATGAAGCAACGCCCCCATGCGTAGTGCTTCCCATTGTATTGGGCGATAACGGCGACGCTCCCACACAAGTACAATACGAATTTGTATGCGAGCCGAAAATAGGGTTGTATAACCAAGTGGGGCTACCGGCAAGTACGTTTCGGGTGGATATCGAAGGGCTTGACACCATAGTTAGTCTGTGCTAACTTGCTGGAAAGTTAGTGATGGCTAACTAATTTGTCAAGAGGTGTTGCACATGAGCGATATAATGTTTGCATTAATGTTAACGCTGATTGCCGGGGTAGCGACCGGTGCGGGTAGCTTGGTGGTTTTGTTTGCCAAGATTAAGAATGCCAAATTCCTGTCCATTTGCCTAAGCTTCGCCGCGGGGGTCATGTTGTATGTAGCCTTTGCGGAAATCTTATTGGAGGCGTTCGAGGACTTGAAGGACGGCTTCGGCGATGGCATGGGGTACTTGATTGCCACGCTGGCTTTCTTCGTAGGAATTTTAATTATGGCGGCCATCGACAAATTCATCCCGCACGGTGATGAAGTCGCTGAATTAAACCAATCGGACTTGCTTGACGGCAAAAACGAAAAAGAATTGAAACGCACAGGCATCATGTCTGCCATTGCCATTGCGGTGCACAACTTCCCCGAAGGAATTATCGTGTTTATCGCTGCGGTACATGACCCCGCCATGGGTATTGCCATCGCGCTGGCCATCATCATCCACAACATACCTGAGGCAATTGCCATGGCTGCGCCCATTTATTACGCAACGGGCAGCAAGGCAAAAGCATTTTTGATATCACTGGGCGCAGGGTTGGTACAACCCCTTGGCGCGCTGGTGGCGTGGTTCTTCTTACAAAATGTTTTTGAAAGTATTGAAAATTTATTTGGCATCATCTTTGCCATTGTAGCGGGCATTATGGTGTTTGTGGCGGTGCATCAGTTGTTGCCGGCCGCGCACAAATTTGGTAAGCACCACCTTGTAATGAAGTGGCTGTTTGCGGGCATGGCGGTGATGGCAGCAAGTATTGTTGCGTTGGAGTTTGTGTTGTAATGTGTTTGGTTATGTTTCCTGAATGTCCACGGCTCAAGCTCTTTTGATCGTGCGCGTTTAAAGTCAAAACCCCAAGTGGGGCCGGCTTCGCCTTATTTGGCAACGCCCAAATAGGGGATCAAAGGGGCGCTTGTGCCCCTTTGCGGGGGTTCGGGGGGCAGCGTCCCCCGAGGTCTTAATCCTTTGACCTTAGCAGCGACCTAAGCCGCGACTTTAACAGCCGCCCACCCCTAAAGCTGCCCAACCACCGCCTGAAACAACTCCGCCCGCGTGGCAAACCGCCCGCGTGTTGTGTTGGTTCGCGTTGCCGCGCCTTGCGCGCGAATGCCACGTGCGGTCATGCAGCTGTGTTCGCCTTCGATTACGATCATGACATCGTCGGTTTGCAGCACCTTTTCGAGGATGTACGCCACGTCTGCGCCTATGCGCTCTTGTAGTTGGAAGCGTTTGCATACCAAGTCAACGATGCGGGCGACCTTCGATAGCCCGATGACGCGGCCACGCGGGATGTAGGCTACGTGGGCGCGCATGTTGTACATGAGAGCGAAATGATGCTCGCAGAAGCTGAAGCAGTTGATGTCTTTGATGATGATCATTTCAGTGCCGGGGTCGAGGAAAGTGGCGCCGTGTAGGTCGGCGATTTCGTCGTTGGATAAGGCGATGCCGGCGAACATTTCGGCAAACATCTTAGCGGCGCGGGCGGGGGTTTCGGCCAGGCCTTCGCGGTTGGGGTCATCGCCCAGGGCGCGGATTAACTGCGCAACGGCGGCTTCCACGGCGGGCGTGTTTATTCTGTGTGATTCCATATCATGCTCCCTTGAATGAATTTTTCGTCATAAAGCACCTTAGAATGGGTGCGTGTGATGATTTCGTGGTTTGTTTCGGTGTGGGTTTGATTGTCGATGGTGCGCCTTACGAGATTGTTCTTTCGGTAGAAAACGCCGTCGATTTTGATGAAATGCGCGTCTTCTTCGGTTACTTGATAACGGAAAGGCTGAGGAGTGGCGGTGCGTAATTCTGCGTGCAGATGCGTTTCGTCGGTGTACACGTTGAATTGAAAGGTCGATTGCGTGTGGTTGGCGACGCGATAATCTAAGTAATTGTACACGATGGCAGTGGCGCAACCCGGCGGCAGCTGCGCATCGCATTCGGGGAAGAGCTCGATCATGTTGTGATGATGATGCTCGCAAACGGTCAGCGGGCTGTGTAAAACCAGCCAGTGCAGCAGGTTGGTGATGTGGCACATGCCGCCGCCAATCACCGTCTTGACCCTGCCCGAAGAAATCAACACGCCGTCCTTGTACCCCCTGCGCCGGGTGCAATTACCCACCAGATGCCAAAACGAAAAGACCTCGCCGGGTTGGATGCAAATGCCGTCCAGCTTGGGCGCTGCAAGGGCCAAATTGTGTGCCTTGTTTTCTTGCAATTGCAGGTCAATATCGCCAACATCGCGGCGCATGCGCAATGCTTGTTTGTGCACAAGAATGGGAAGCGGTGCGCTTTGGATACGCGCCAACTTGATTTTCTCCACGCGGTTGCGTATGCGCCGCATGATGCGCATTTTTTGTACCGATATAAAATATGTAAAAGCGTTGATTTCGCAAAACAGCCTGCGCTTTTTCATCGGTTACACCCCCGTCGCGTCGGCCCCCCAAATGATTTTGTGAAATTGCAACTGCATACGCGCATCTCGCAAAGTAGGCTCGCGCAAAATCACCGCCGCCAGTGCATCCAATGAGAAGCCCGCATGCAAGCCACGTGCCGTAGCACCACCCACCGTCGCCACCGCACCGATGTAAATTTGCGGCATGACACATCCGCTATTTTGCATCTGCGCCACCAACCGCACCATCGCAGGCACATCGTCGGCGCTACCCACCACAAATTTTAACACATCATCGCCGTACAACGCGAAGTAATTTTCATCCAGCATCTGCTCGTTTTCGCCGCTGGAAGGCAGTTTGTAATCGATGGTGAAGAACAACCGCCCACCGCTCACAACGCTTTCCATCACCCGCGCGCGAAAAAACGCGACGTCGATCGAACCGTTTGTTTCAATGTTCACTTCTACACCGCGCGCCAATAATTGCTGCACCAACTCATCCACGCCCTGCGCCAGCAAGGGCTCGCCGCCCGTCAAAGTCACCCGCTTGTACAACGGATGCACCTGCGCCAATATTTCGCCCAAAGTCATTTCCACCCCGGCAGAAAATTCTAACGCTTGCGCCGTATCGCAATACACGCAGCGCATATTGCACCCCGCCATGCGGATAAAAGTGGCGGTGGCTCCCGCGCGTTTGCCCTCGCCTTCCAAGCTGTCAAAGATTTCCACAACGCGGAAAAGGGGCTCGGTTGTAAGGTGCGTCGTTTTATTCATTTTTCGCACCACATACCGGGCACGTCGCTTCTTTTATATAACTTGCCGTATTCCCTTCGCTTTCCTGCACGTCCACGCGATAACAAAACGGTGCGAGTTCATCACAAATCCACCGCGCCATGTTCTCTGCCGTGGGGTTAAAGTCCAACACGTCGTTGAGCACCTTATGATCCAATTTGCCCAGCACACGCTTCTTTATTTCAGTAAAATCTACAATCATGCCCGCCGCGTTCAGCTCCCGCGCGCGCAAATACACCGTCACCAGCCAATTGTGCCCGTGCAACTCTGTGCATTTTGAATCATAATCCAACGCCAACTTATGCGCCGCGCTGATTTCCAGCGTTTTTTTTATTTCGTACATCTTTTCCACTCCTCATAACCACGCTGGCGCAGCGTACAAGCCGGGCAATTGCCACAACCCTCACCTGCGATGCCGTTGTAGCAAGTCAGCGTTTTGTCGCGGATGATGTCCAGCACGCCCAACTCTTGCGCCAATGCCCATACCTGCGCTTTGTCGCGCCACATCAGCGGCGTTTCGATGGTGTATTCGTAATCCATGCTCAAATTGAGCGTCACATTCAATGATTTGATAAAAACATCGCGGCAGTCGGGATAACCCGAATAATCCGATTGGCTCACACCCGTCACCAACGTGCGGATGCCGCGCTCCTTCGCATAAATAGCCGCATACATCAAGAAAAGCATGTTCCGACCTTCAACAAGCGTGTTGGGCGGTGCATCGCCAACGGTTGCCGCGTCCACCACCATATCCTTGCGCGTCAAGGCATTGGCGGTCAATTCCGTGACCGCAGGCAGGGCAATAACGGCAAAAGAAATACCCAGGCCATCGCAAATGCCCCGGGCATAATTTAATTCTTCTACGTGCCGCTGGCCGTAATCAAAACCGATGGCGCATACTTGCGCTGCGCCATATTCACGCATCGCCCAATACAAGCAAGTCGAAGAATCCTGCCCCCCGCTCAATAAAACCAACGCCCGCATCATTTATTATTCATACCCAACGAGTCAAACAAGCGCCGCTGCGCATATTCCGCATATTCTGCATCCCCATAATTGGCAAAAGGAATAATCGAAATGCCCCCACGCGGCGTAAAATTGCCCTTCACCTCGATATACTTGGGTGCCATCAGCTTCAACAAGTCCTTCATAATTATATTGCAACAATCCTCATGAAAATCGCCATGATTGCGGAAGCTGAACAAATACAGCTTCAATGACTTACTCTCCACCAACCGCGGCCCCGGAATGTAATTAATCACAATCGTGGCAAAGTCCGGCTGCCCCGTCTTAGGACACAATGAGGTAAACTCCGGGCAATGCAAAGTCACCATATAATCGTTGCCGGGGTGCTTGTTGTCAAAAGCCTCCAATATCTGCGGGGCATAATCGGTAGGGTAGTCCTTGTGCCCGGCGTTGAGCAAGGACAAACCGGGTTCGTTTTTTTTGCGTGGCATGGGTGGCTCCTTTGTGGTTAGTCTCTGAAAATTGAACCTGTGGAATTTGTTCGGGAGGTGCTTTGAAATGCCTTGGTTGGGGTAACTTCTGTGTTTCTAGCACCGCGTAGTCTGGTGCGGATGAAATTTTGAAGCCGAAAACCGCGTGTGGTTAGGTCGCCTTCATCGCCAATGTTCACGGTTTCAAATAAGTCCTTATCGAACCAAGGCACACGAAATTCAGCAGATTCGCCGGTATCAATTATTCTGAACTGAAGGTATAACCGCCGTTGCCGCGTCCAACCAATTCGTCTGCCGGAAACGGAGGCACGACGAATTAATACCGGGCGCGTTTGATTGTACAAGAAGGGTATGGCGATAATCAATAAAACAACACCCGTGAAGGCTAACCAAATAAATGCTTCCGTTTGAATAAATGGCGTGCTTGGTGCACTTGGCCGTAACGAACGAACAAGATTCATTGGATCATAACGAAATGTATAATCCAAAGCTCCGGGGAAGCCCCATGCCGTAGTTTGATAAGCCCAATCGTCTACAAACGAAACGGTGATTCTAACGTTGCTTGTACTCACAGTACCCAATGGAAACGGTCCGCCATCACTCCAAGTGTTGTTAATCCGCATAAAACTGATGCCGTCACGAAACGAAAAGTTTGCAGGACTCATCGTAACATCAGCGCCATGTCCAATGATGTCATTTACCTCTTGCCTTGTCATACCGGGTTGGATGCGTTGCAAAGATTCAATGCTAACGCCGGTTGGAGCTTCAGTTGCATTTAAGAAGGATGCAAAAAACATACAACACATTAATGCAATTAAAATAGTTGTTAAACATTTTTTGCCAATCAACGTGCGCATCTTCCTTCTAACTATTATATCCCCGTCGTTATCGCCGCACCCGTCTCACTCGATACAAACGCCGCGTCAATCACTTTCATGACGCGTAGGGCTTGTTCGGGTTTTACAATCAACTCCGCCTTTCCATTAATTACATCCACCAAATTGCGGTACAAGTCCACCCAGTCGCCGGTGACGGTGGGTAGGGGGAGTTTTTGGGTGGTGTATTTGGGGCGGGGTAGCATGGTGTGGGTGGGGCCGGCGTGGGTGTAGATGACGGCGTCTTCCCAATCTTGTACGGACGGGTCGGCCAGCTTGATGATGTGGCCGTTTTGCTCCCAGTCGAGTATGACGGCGGTGCCGTCGGTGCCGGAAAGGTGCCAGCGCGGTAGGTCGATGTAGCAATTGGTGGTGATGCTGCAGTTGACGCTGCAACCATTTTCGAAGCGCAGTAATACGGTGAAGGCATCGTCCACTTCCTTGTGGTGCACATTGTGGATGTGGGCTTGCACGGAAGTGACTTTGCCGGGGATGAGGTCAAGGATTTGGTCGAGCAGATGTACGCCCCAGTCCAGCAGCAGGCCGCCGCCGTTGGGTTTGAATGCCCGCCAACCAAAAAGACGGCGCGAGCCTTGCACGCGGGTTTCGATGTTATACACTTCGCCCAATGTTTTTTCGCCTACGATTTTGCGGACGGTTAGATAATCTTTGTCCCAGCGGCGGTTTTGGTTAATGGTGAAGATTTTGCCTGTTTCCTTTGCCACGGCCATGACTTCTTCCAGCTCGGCGGCGTTGAGGGTTACGGGTTTTTCACATATGACGTGCTTGCCTGCTTTGAGGCAGGCGATGGACAAATCCTTGTGGATGTCATTGGGTGTTGCAATAAGTACTAAGTCAACCGAATCGTCCGCGTAGATTTCCTCGGGCGATGCGTAGACTTTCTTTTTCCATTCGTCGCGGGTGCGGGCATTGGCCGCTTCGCGTATGTCGTAGCCGCCGATGACTTCAAGTCCGTCTACGTGGCCGCTTACGTTTTGATAATGCCAGCCGGCCATGCCGCCGGTGCCGATGATTGCCATTTTAATCGCCATGTGGGTTCACCTTTTTCATAAAATTTATCAATCGCGTTCATTATATCGTGCGGCTTTTTTTTTGCAAATGCAATGTGCGTTGTCATATAATGCATTCATTTACAAGGAGATGGAAAAATGATTATTGTAACCAGCGAATTTATCCACGGCAGAAATTTGCAACACTTGGGTTTGGTACAAGGCAGCACCGTGCGCGCCAAGGATATCGGCAAAGCCTTTGTAGCGCGCTTTCGCCAAATCGGCGGCGGCGAAATTAATGAATACACCGAGCTTATGTATGAAGCACGCAACGATGCCACCGCCCGCATGATACACATGGCGCAAAACATGGGTGCCGATGCCATCATCGCCACACGTTACAGCACTTGCTCCGTCATGGACGGCAACTCCGAAGTCATGGCATACGGAACGGCGGTTAAATTCATTTAAATTGAGCCATTACAAGGCGCAATGACTTGCATTAAACATTTACGCCACATATAATACGCATGAAAGTGCATCATACCTATGATGTACTTTTTTATTCTAACGAACGGGGGCGTAATGGTTTCGACGGGGATTTTGACAATAACGATAGCCATCCGCGGCTCGGTAACCGCGTACCCAAAGGCCGGCCTTTTAATGAAATGACAACAATTATCAACTCGCTGCTGCTTAATAGAATTTAAGCGTTAGTCAGCCGTCGGCCCCGCGGTCAC
>Ga0123355_10010603_pt1 | contig 14151 bp, 8 predicted proteins | sample TergutEmb28metaG_3_FD_89872 | JGI IMG/M metagenome (GOLD analysis project Ga0123355, IMG submission 89872) | Embiratermes neotenicus P1 segment gut microbial communities from Petit-Saut dam, French Guiana - Emb289 P1 | ecosystem: Host-associated > Arthropoda: Insects > Digestive system > Gut ... | reverse complement strand
GTAGTCTGTTTACTTTGACAGGATAAACTGACAGTGCTCCAGGTAGTCTGTTTACATTAATGGGATAAATTGACAGTGCTCAGGGTAGTCTGTTTACATTGACAGGATAAACTGACAGTGCTCAGGTAGTCTATTTACATTAATGGGATAAATTGATAGTGCTCAGGGTAGTCTGTTTACATGATGTATGGTGACAGTATGCAGGGTAGATCACCTTCATTAGACCCAAACTGCTATCCTTCCAGTTCCTTTGCAATTTGTCAGTCACCAGCTCACCAGCTATCCTGCCATAAACAGTGTCTGGTCAGATGCTGACTTCATCATAAACCATAAGAAGACAGGTGAGTGGCTGGGCAGTTGACACTGGAGAACAAAGCAAGCATTGCTACAAAATTTATTACAAGCGTAAATCGTATTGTTAGTATTTTAAATAGCTTGAACCTTTATCAGATACTTTTATATTTAGTAAATAAATGTGACTTGTCCCTCAAGGTTACAGTCTTCTGGGGTGTGACACCATATAGTTTGGGAGGTGTGTACCATTATTTTGGAGGAGCCTTCACTTAACCTTGAGGGTAGGAAAGACTTTTTTTTTTTCACCTGAAGATGCGCACAGTAGGTTTTTCCAAAATGTTAGTACCTATCGACCAAACCTCATAGTGTCATATCCCAGAAGAGTTGTCTTGATTCTCACCACTGTAAATAATTCAAATCACAAAAAGTGTGTTCGTGTTTTCTCGGATAACAGGAATTACTTTTGGCAGCCATGGCTCCCTGTGACAAACGGTTGACTGAGGGAGAACGCAGACGTAATAGTCATGGGCCTATGCTGATCTACACATACACAGGACAGGACCTTGGTATGAAAATACTGCTTTACGTATAGCACACGTCTGTCATAACATCTTAAAGCTTGTGGGTTACGTGGACATGATTGAAAGTTATGGGCTGACCCACACAGATAATTTTATTGTGTAATTCTTTGTGAAGGTACTGGGATGCAAATGAGAAACATTGTGCCAAAGTGCATACTATGACATGATGCTGCTGACCAAAGTTGCAGCTTTCTGTTGTAATAGCAGTGTCATGGGTTAAACAATGACTGCCATCCCCCTGGCATTGGAAGATAGACTTTTACTGCCTTATTATCACCGTGAACACAATAGTAGTGATGGATTTAGCCCTTTAAGAGGTGAAGTTGATCTGTGTAATATATAAAAATTAGTTCATACCTCACAGAAAACACCAAAGTAATGAAATTCATTTAGCTTATTGACAGCCAGGAAAATTATCACTGTTTTTTCTGATTACTAATTGAAGTTCCGTATGAAAGATGGAGTTCTAGTAGTCTAAGTCTGGTGACATCCATGAGTTCCACTGCCTATTACAACATTAAAATCTCAAATTCCAGATGATTAAAGGCTAACAGGAGGTTATCCTGCTAATATTATTGCATTTTTTGCATGTTATTAGAATTTAAGTCTGTCATGTGCATTATAAACTTACAAAAATGACTGTGTTATAGAATTTATTTTTTGTATGAGTGATCATATCTTCTTGCACAACCAGCCATGGTAAGTTAAAGTTCAGGTTTAACATTGTAGACTTGCTGTGTCATCATCATCAGGTCAGGCAATGATCAACTACATCATTCCCAGATGGAGACAGAGCAGGCCTGTGACAGACTTAAAGCACAAAGTGACACAGCTGGTTTTCAGAGAATTTATCATCACTTTAAGTTGTTGTTGTGGCTTCAAGTCTTTTTTGTAGGAGTGTCTGAAGGTTGCAGTCAGCTTATAATTCTGAAGTTGCACCTCCCTATATTAAGTAATTTTTGCCTCTGTATTTGTGTACATGCATATGAACACACAGTGTATGCATATGTTTTGGTGTATCAGGTCCATATGAGGCACCACAGTATTTTCCTCGATTGAAGAGTAACCACGCCGCAGTACAAAAGAAATCAAGAGATGAAATTAATGTTGATTGCAGTTGCCTTGTGAAAGGTCTGTGTCCCAATGTGAGGCTGGATATCTACTACCCAGGCTTTCCTACACTGAAGCACATTCCTCATACTGTAGGTATTCAAGTGATATATGGGATAATGTTTTTTTAATACATGTGTCTGTAAGGGACAGATTTGAGATTGCAGATGTTGACTGGGGCGGTTTATTCATGCAGCTGTGATAAAGTCCAAGCGAACAACCAAAAAACAGATGGGGGAACTATGTACAAACAGATATTAATAAGTGCAAAATTAAAAACCAGAAAGAGAAGTCAAAAAACAGGGCTGACTGGGAAAAGTCCAATAAGGAGGCAAAGGATCGCATTGGACTGTAGTGCCATCTAAGAAGGAGAAGAAGATGAAATGATCAGGTCTAATGAAAAGAGAGACTTTCTACTTCGTTTGAATTGAAATGCTGGCTGATTGATCACATCCCAACATGGTTCTTAACTCAGATCTGCTAATGTCAGTGTACCTCTTATACTTTATTTGCCCAAATTCCCAGTGAATGACCAATTCAAAACACAGTCTTAGTTTTGTTCCTGCAGCTGAAAGCACATGAACATCCAATATGTGTACCTTATGTGACAGTCTTCCACTGTAGCAGCGTGGAATACATTGCTGGGCTGGGACTTGTGTGTTGTTGAGAGGAGGGGCTGCATACCTTAACAATCTTCCATGACTCCATTTTCTTTTCCACACTTCTTGTTTTACACGTGAAGTGATTTTGTCTGAAGTGTGCATCCTTTCAGCAGCAATTTTATTGTTACAAATTTTATTATATTGATTATATATTTTTTTTTTTTAGTGAGATAGATTTTTACTGTATTTCACTTACATTTTCATTACAGTGGTATCTGTTAAATTGGAACAGATTTACTGAAAGGTACTTAGTAATTTGATTGGGCCAGGTAAACAATTTTGTTGTACTGAAATTTCATTATTTTCATTTTCTTTAAAGTTATTTTCCCTGTATTTAGAGCATTCCAGGGAAGCATGGGTTTTTCTTCTTTTGATGATTTGTGATTTAAAATGGACCATTGGCACTAATTTCAGGTATAAAAAGAATAAGAGTGTATATAAAAGATACCTTAATCTGTGACAGCTAGTCACTTCAGGATGGGAGTGGAGCTTCTAGAGCATGTATACTGTATGTACTACAAGAAATAACCATTGTCCAAAATGATTGAATTATTTGTTTGGTAAACTTTGCAGGAGAAACAAAATTAGTTGGTAATTCAACGCCCCCCCTCCCCAAGTGTACAAGCAAAACTAGTGTTTTAATAGATGAAATACTGGACATGTGCCATTTTGGATATGTTGTAGACGTTGCTTTGATGACCACAAATATGTAAAAATACGAATATCTCAAAATACTGATACATGCACTTTTCAGAATAAATTATGGTATATTTCAGAAGCTATAAAATATAAGCTTTTTTCCTTTTTTATTTTTTTTTTTTATTCATCACTACAGAAGCGCAAAGTGAAGGTGTTTCAGCAGCCAAGTCAGGACAATAACATGATCCTCAAGATTGTGGACCAAGGCAAACCAGATATCAAAGAGGTGGCCTCTGAACTCTTGGGACATTCTATCTATGTTAGTTGGCCCCACCTTGTAGAGTCTAAGTAAGTGCTTTATCATGTTGACTGGTATATTTCTTTTACAGATTATACAAAGGTAAAGGTAAAGTTGTCTTTGTGCATGCCCTGAAGGTATATTTGGGTGGAGGGGTAGCTTCATTCTGTATTGATCTCAGCGCCAGACAGAGGTGACTGGTCAGCTTCTCACCCTGACCACTTAATGTCTGGGAGTAATGACCCTGATAGCCATCAACAAAGAAGCTGGGTGTACCCACTTTTGGTCTTGATGCTTTGTAGGTGATAAAAATCTCCTGCCCCTGTGTTTTCCTGCCTGTGGCCTAGTTTACTGTACTTATTACTTTACCCCAGCCTTTCTATGCTGAGATGATAATGTTTTATAGAATATTAGTATAAAGCCCACTGACATTTGAACAGGAAGTTGTTGTGGTTATTAGTATTATGGTTGATTACTCTCCTTATTTCAGTATGATAAGATATTACGCATGATGGCTGTTCGCGAAAGCCCAGTGTCAGTGAATACACACACGGTGAACTTGGGACAGCTCTGGAAAGACACTGTCATTCATACAAAGATATCAAAACTAGTGATATATACAAAGTGGCACTGGTATTTAGAAGTATGCTGTAAACTTTTCCTGCATAGGCGGACAATTCTGTACTGACCCGAGCTTACCTTTCTCTGCTAGTTACTGCTCCAAACTTCTGTCCTGTTTTGAATTACTTGTAACCTGTAATGAGAAAATAGCAAGTTTTAGCCTTTTGTGTGTGTGGGCGTGTGTGTGCATCTGCTTGTGCATGTGATGGCTGTTGAACTGCAATCAGTGCAACTATTTTTAGGGTGGTGGCTGTGTCAAACAAGGAGTTCCGCTATGCGCTGCAGGAAGATTCTGGTGTCAAACCCCCTTGTCCTAATATTGAGCAGCTGAAAGGCACTTCTGCAGCTCAGTGGACTGTGCAGTGCAAGGGCATCCAAGAGCAGTGAGTACTGTAGAGTACTGGGAGCAACAGCTGTCTGAAAGTAGACTTAATTTACAGTGAAGTATTAATAATATTAGTATGATTAGAACTGTGTTTGAGGCTGTACTTGTCTTGCTTGGCAGCGTGTGTTGTGGTGAGTGATAGAGATTAGTTGGTACAAATTTACCGATATGTCTGGAGCCAGAAGAATAACATTAGGATGTGTCAAGAGGTCATCTGTTTTATAGTTGACCCACATAAGCATTTATTTGCACAAAAGTGACAGACCATGAAGATAGATTCAGATGCAGTCTCAAAACTCATTTCCATTCTATCCAACATCTACACACATAATCACCTGAGAACACTTAAATACTTTTTATTTGCTGTGAACTATTGAACTAATTACTTTAGGGTTTTCTTATCATGAATATCGTCTACAGTCTTTTAGAGAAATCAGTCAAGTGTCAAGGTGCCAAAAAGTTTCCTTGTGTTAAATGGAACTTGACAGTCTATCATCATTAGTAGAAAAGTCCACTAGACCCAAATCTGTACAGTCCACAGTCCACATTCTCAAAACCTATTTTCTCGGGTACATTTTAGGATAGGACAGCCACCAAAGAACTTTACACTTAGATGAGACAATAGAGAAACTGTCAAAGTTTTGTTTCAAATGAGCTGGCTCAGTCTTGTTATGTGTCACTGTCATTAGATTCCACCCATCAGCTTCACTATCATTCAGAACCACCTGAAAATACACCTTTCATAGAGATGAATCAGTCGTACATAAGAGCTAGTGTTGTTGTGTGGTGCAGTTGGCCACCGAGACTGCAGGACTTAACTATTTGCAAGTTCTTTCTATGGGGCTATATGTGTATAAAAGGTGAGGCGTTTATTCTTTCTGAGTAATGATCTTTGCCAAAGTGAGGCAGCCAATCACAGCTGCCATAGCTGTTGTTACGAGGGGCACTCTGCACAAAATTTGGGATGAGTTGTATCATTTTCTGAGCATCGGCCATGTGAGTCAAAGAACACATGATGAGTTTCTGTGAGGTGTGTGTAAAACTTTGATTTTTTTCTCTATTAGACTGTTGCAGGTGTGAAGTTTGTAGTATATTGCATTTTGTTTTCTGTATCATTCTGAAAGTGTGAAGTTTTTTGTGGCCACTTTACAAGTAGAAGTACTTGTTTTTCATCCATGATATTGTTGCTTTCTTTGTCAGTTTCACAGTATATATTCACTAACCCTGTCAGCAAAGAATAACTGTCACATTAAGAAATGAATGTTTATTCATGTAATTAAAGCCAAGGAAGTGCTACCTGATTGTATGAGCGTGAGTCAAATGAAAACCTTAAATATTTTTTATCTCGTAATTTATTGAACACAAAAGGTACACAATGACTTCATTTTTCTATGTAGTCTCTATTGCGTTCCATAGAAGTGTTCCAGTGCTGCAGAAGTGCACGGATACCTCTAGAAAAAAATTATTTTGGCTGAGAGCACAGCCACTCATGCACTGCCTGCTGCACCTCTTTGTCGGACCTGAAAGACTTGCCTCCCATTGCCTCTTTGAGCGGCCCAAAGACATGAAAGTCACTGGGTCGAGGTCTGGCAGGTATGGCGGATGTGGAAGAGACTCGAAGGACAAATCTTGGATTGTTGCAACAGTTGAATGGGCAGTATGGGACCGAGCATTGTCATGTTGGAGCAAAACATCTGTACACAGACATCCATGTCGTTTGGACTTGATTGCGGAACGCAGGTGATTCTTTAGGAGATCTGCATATGTTGCACTGGTCACAGTGTTCCCTGTGGACATGTAGTGCTCCAAAATTACCCCTCGTTCACCCCAGAAGAGAGTCGGCATAACCTTTACCGCAGATGGTTGTGTGCGGAATATTTTCAGTTTTGGTGAGGAGGTATTTCGCCATTTCTTGCTCGCTTTCTTGGTTTCTGGCTGGTGGTAGTGGACCCAGGTTTCATCTCCCTTAACAGTTCTTCGTAGAACGCCATCACCTTCTGCTTCAAAGCGTTAACAAAAGTTCCTGGCAGGCATCAACATGTTCTTCTTTCAAATCTGCAGTCAGCTGGCATGGCACCCACCTTGCAGACACTTTATAGAACTGCAGAACATCATGGACGATGTGGTGTGCTGATCCATGGCTCATATCCAGGTGTGCGGCTATTTCATTCACTGTTATGCAGCAATTTTCCTTCACAATGGCTTCATCTGCTGCAATGGCTTTTGGTGTCACTACTCGGTGTGCCTGACCAGGTTGAGGAGAGTCCGTTACAGAAATCATGCCATTCATGAACTTCCTAGTCCACGTGTGCGCTTGCTGTAGTGACAGACATGCATCACCGTACTGAACTTTCATTCATTGATGAATTTTGATGGGTTTCACCCCTTCACTACTTAAAAAACGGATGACAGAACGCTGTTCTTCTTTGGTGCATGTTGCAAGCAGGGCCGCCATCTTTGCACTATTACTGTGCCGTTGTGTTGCATTCCTGCCTTGTACTGCCACCTGTCAGCCACTCTTCAAACCATGAATATCGTTGTCAACTTACAAGACAATCGAGCTGTGTTTTGAATTTTTATCGCACTTTTGAGGTTTTCATTTGACTCTTCCTTGTACTTTTATTCACCATTGAACATTCGCCCAGCTGGAATCTTGCAATCCTACCCTCATAACTTATGGATCCTGTAATCCTTGCAAGATTAAGATTACTTTGAATTGTATTTGACAGTTATCTCAACCGCATGGGCGTGGATATAGGAGAGACAAACATATTGGTACATGTAGCACCCATGATTGGCAGGAAGTACATTTTTGGCTTGATGGGAAAGATAACAATGGATAAGCAGGTAATTGACATTAGATTTATGCCAAGTAATTCTATGTGTCATGTAATCTAAACTTTTGCCACAGTTTTAACTTCATTAGCTCAGTAATTTGAGAATGAAGGTTCTCATTGTTGTCATACTGATATTACATTTGTTTGTGACATTACAGCTTATAATTTGAATACATAAGTATCAAATGTTTTGTATGAAGCTGCTGTCATCATTTTCAGGAGCAGCATGTTCCCTCAAAATGCTGGTACAAATGTACCAAATTACCTGGTGTCACATCTCCAAGGACTGTAACCTTAATAAGTTTTGTTAGCTATGGATACTTACGTGTTGTTTGCACAGAGGGCATGAAATGAACTCACAGTATGCTGTGTTTGTGTGCCTATCTGCATGTTTAATCTCCAAAACTTCTGAACTAATTTCACTGAAGTCTGGTGTTACAGAGATATACACTCAAAGTTGTGTATTGCTCTCCTCATTATTATGACACGTTTATTTGTGATCTTTGAGGTTGTCATAGCAATGCTGATGAAGTGTCCAGTCTTTGGATATGACATCATGAGGAGGAGCTTTTTCCCTCTTCAAGGATATCTATCTTGGAGAATCTTGCTGGCTCTATCTTTGTAGTTCTCCTGAAGATGGAGGCAGCAGGCTTCTTTGAAACATTGGCTTCCATATAGCAATTGACATGACATTATATCCCAGAAGACTAAAATCTTCTCTTCCATTCAGAGGGTACACTGAAGATAGAAATAACGGTTACAACAGTACATTGAGTTATAACCCTGAGTACTTCAATATGAAACTTCACTGTCAGGGGAACCCCAAATAAAATTTGTTGTGTAAATGTAACTATATTTGTATTTGTTCTTACTTCACAGGAATCTCACTTCAGTCATTATGTGCACCTTTTTTCTTAAAATTGTTACATGTTGCATGGTACATAATGCAAATCTTGTTAAGCTGTAAAATTTTGACCTGCAGAATTTGTCAGTATCTTGAATAGTTAATAAAAGAGAAAGAAAGAATTTGAATAGAACTTGTGAGGTTTCTGACATAGGTGAGACACAGAAATTGTTATTTAAATGAAGTCAGTTATTTTGCACTGCTGGAAGTGACAGTTTTATGTATTGGTTGGGTAAGTTGTTACGGTGGCCTATCTCTGATCACAGTTTCTTCTTGTCTGCTTCTAGTGGAGTGATGCAGTGACAGCTTATGCTCTACAGACTACAGTAAAAGACATTGCAGTTCATGACAAATCTTTTGTACAGTTCCGTACCCTGCAGGAAGTGTTCCCACTCAAATCAGTGTGCTTCATGCTAGGGCATCCTCACTATGGTGCTATGGGAGAGGCAAGTTGTTTCTGTTGGTCTGTCATTTTGTTTAGTCTCTCGGACTACCATATTGATACTGACTATATTTGATTTCCACTGAAATTTGTTAAAAGAATTCATTTTTGGTTCCTGTCAGGCTGATGTAAATATTGCTATATATGAGACTAAAATCGTGTTTTATTGAATTTTCTAAAATGGCTCATCGTGAAAAAATAGATTTGTTTGAAACATCTTGTAATGTAGTAGTTAATGAAATACTAGGAAAAAGATAGTTTCTCTCCTTCCTCTCCTCCTACACGTGCTATTCTTCTTCTTCAGATGTTTCCACTTTATGTGGTTCATCAAGCAAGCATGCCTGTCCATCTATCTGTCTTTGTCATGCCACAGCTTTTCATCCTTTTCCTCCTCCTCTGTTTCTTCCTGTTACGTGTTTTCCTGTTACTTTCATGTTCAAGCCCTACTTTTGAATTCTCTCTTTGCCGAAAATTAAAACATGCCCATGCTGTCATGTTATTTTAATTATTAATTATTCATTCAAGGTATTGTAATTAAAATTACCATTGGATTTGCATCTGCAGTAAATAGAGATAAAGGTAAATGAGGAATGGAAACAAATTTGATAAATATGAATTGACAGAGGAATTTTCTCCATAGTGAAAAAATCTTTAATTTCTTTAACCTTGCAGAAATGTTGCATACATGGGCATGGGGGTGGGGAAATATGAAGTCTGTTAAAAAAAATAATGCAGATGGAAGGGTACAGTAAAAGCTGAATGTTTTGGCCCTAGATGATCTGGAGAGCTGAATGAACCCAAAATTCACTGATGCTCATGAAATTTCACTGTCTAATCTACTGGCAGTACCCACAGCAATTCTGAGAGTATAAAAAGCAAAAGTTTATCAAGAAAGATTTCACATGTTAAATTTAATTGCAGTTAATGTGATGAAGAATATTTGTGCCATGCTTTCATTGTTGGTGTCTATATTGTGATGGCAGGTGGTGGATGGCGGTGCAGCAGTTAAGAGTGGACGAATAAAGGTGTGCGTGTCGGTGACACCAGAGCCGAATCTGGACAGTGTGCGGAAGAAGTATCAAGACTCTAACGTCCATTACATGCCTGGTAATTTGATGTGAATAATTTCAAGTTATGAGTCCATACAATCCTCCTCCTCCTCCTGCTCCTCCTCCTCCTCATCAGTACCATCATCATTATCATCATCCATTTTTCACTTTATGATGGATTGTCATATGACATCATGCTCCAGTGTTCTCTTTTCTGTGGCAATTGTCTTTCTAGTTTGTGTTCTTGAGTATCATCATTTCTACCACTCCATGGCACATCTTTCTTTGGCCTAGGTGGTTTTGAAGATAGCATCATGGCAGCTTTGCACATTGTGGTTTGCAGAAATATGTGAACAGTATACAAGATGAGACATTAAAAGTTGAACTTTTTTTTTCATACAGTTATGCTTTACAGGCAAGAAGTTGAAAGGTTTGTGGGCTAATGCAGGAATTCCTGGAAGTGACTGGTGTGCAGCCCAGCATAAGGATGGATGCTGATAGAGACAAGTGTTTCATCTAATAATGCTGTCAGTTGCTAAGATAACATATTGTTACTCATAGATGAATGAAATATGAATATGGTGCACTGGTGGAATTATAATGACAGGAGAAACCAAAGTTCTGCCAGTACCACAACAAATCTTACATTGACTTACCTGGTTTGAAACCCTGACCACCTCAGTGGGAATGCTGGCAATTGACCATCTGAGCCTTTGCACAGCCTGAAAACCTCGGGCATTGCATAGGCTCAGCTGTCCACATATCTTGTTAGATATTTTGGGTATTGAATTTATGAGTTCTGGGAGTGATGGGGAAATAATGAAACTTTAAATTTAATATTGAATATGCTTATTTGTTCCCTGTATATTCTATGTACAAGAGAGGTGCGGCTGTGAACTTTACTACTGAGAGCATCTTATTGCATCATGGTTTTGCTTCAGGAAGTATAGCGGCCCAGCGTCTGGGAGTGTCATCACACTTAGTGTCACGGGTCACAGGCACCATATACATTGTTCAGGGTGATAAGAATGCCACTGTGGAGTCATGTAACAAGGTCAATGTGGGACTGAACCTCAAGTTTAACAAACGCAATGAAGAGGTGAGGATTTGTTCATGGGTTTATCAACTCTTTTTGTGGCTATTAAAATTGATATCTCATTTAACTCTTGTAGTGCCAAGCCCTATTATAGTAACCTTGATGTCACATATTTGCGTTAGAAATGGATGATATACAGGGTGACACAAAAAAACGGGAACTTTTGAAAAACCCAACAAAAATTAAAGAATTTATTGACAGAAATTGAACCATTTATTACCATTATTACTTGCCTTTTAAGAGACAGTAATCCAAATTATCAATGTCTGAAAATTACGTAGCTCAGGGTCCCTGTTCCGCAATGCTGCCAACTGTACATGGCTGCCACTACACATTTCAAACGTTCCCGTTTTTTTGTGTCACTCTGTATATGCACTTATTTTACATCTATGACTAAAATCATTCCAATCTTAGGAAGAATTAAAATCTTTGGACAGTTAGCACCAGTATACGGATCATGGCAGACATACAGATCAGCATGCTTATGGTATTAGGACTTTGTTTCTATTTTCTGCATTGGCCAATTTTCGCTTCCTTGTTGACTTAGTTTAGAAGTATGGCTGGTGCTGACTTAAAGTACCGTGTATTTTTGCTTGTGAAAGAACTGAAGAACCTTTAAGAATCACAAATCTGCTGTGCTAGCTACCTTACACAGAGCATGAAACATTGACATAATTAAGAATTGTCGACTGTCTTGTTATAGAAAAAAACATTGCAGTTAAATGGTCAATGTCTCTTGATATAAAATGTTTTCGTATAACGGTTACTTTTTTTCTTGTCTGTCAGATACCAGGATACACTCGAAAGGAGGGCACAGTGTGGCTTTATTCAAACAAAGCGGTCAGTCTCGTTCAAAACTACATGCAGGAATTTCCTGAGCTCTTTGAGCACCTGGCCAAACACACAGGAAATGATGTATTTTATGAATCGGATATTTTCCCAATTGCAGATGATACAGGGTGAGTAGTGTGCTCTGTGCCATTTTTATATATTATTACATAAACTATAAGTGGGCCTGGTAGCTCAGTTGGTATAGCGATTGGCTATGGGCTGGACGGTCCAGGATCGAATCCCGGTGGGGACGAGATTTCTTGCTTGTTCAGACCGGCCCTGGGGCCCACCCAGCCTCCTGTAAAATGGGTACCGGGTCTTTCCCCGGGGGTAAAGTGCGGCCGGGGCGTGACACTGACCGCTAACCCCCTTCTAGTGCCGTGGTCATGGAAGAGTAGAGCTATACCTCTACCCACCCTCTGGGCCACACCGAGCCTGTAACGGGATCACTTTACCTTTACATACACTATAAAGTGAAATCATAACTGAGAAACTGTCCATCCATGCATCAGCATGTTTAATCAGTGAGACTGCTGGTTTCATTGGAGTACAATTTGTGAGATGTGTTACACGCAAAGTTGTCATGGAGTCAGATTTTAGATGAGGTCACCTAAATATAAAGTCTATACAAGATCTGAGACCGTAACAGTGTATAGTCATCAAATAATGTGAAGAAGGTGTAGGTAATTGTAAATGCCCTGTGACTGAACAGTTTGATGTAGTGGTAGCAGTCTAGACTTTGATTTAGGTAGTCCCAAGTTCATTTCTTTTTTGGTACACCACCTTGTGTGGCATGTTTTCATAGGTTTTCTCATTCCCAGTGGGCATATTCCAGGAAAATCCACTCTTAGGGTATTATCATGTCCATACAAATACTTAAGTTCATCATCCACCAGTTATCCTACCATTAGTACTTGGGCACCATTAAACACAACCTTCATTATGAAACAGATCTTGTTCACATTAACTCTAATGACGTATGTTGTGACTCATTCAGTGATCATCAAGCTAATTTTTAAAACATAACAGGACAGTCAGTGTATGTATAATGTAACACTGAGGCATGTTCATGTAACTGTGGCTGCCATGGAAAAGCAATAAGTGTTACATATTCTGATTGCGTGTCTCTAGACTTGGTTATCCAGCATGTAAAGTACATGTGCCGTATTATATTGCTACCTGTGTCTTGACTGGCTGCACCAAATTTTTCCACATTATCTCATAAGTGGCATAATTTTTGGATAAAAAGTTATTGAATATGAAATGTGTGTTTTGATTTTATGTACTTCTTTTGTCTGAAGCATTTCTCATTCTTAAGAAGAATTCAGTGAGATGATATCATAAATGTGCATAGGTCTTCATCAAAAGTACCCATTATTCTTGTCGAGTTTGAATGGAACTTGAATTTCCTTTACAGATTTTCAAAAAATACTTAATAAAATTTCATGAAAATCCATCTAGTAGGAGCTGAGTCGTTCTGTGTGGATGTATGGACAGACAGACTTGACGAAGCTAAAGTAACTTTTCACATTTGTGCAAACATGCCTAAAGATATAAAATTATGAAAATATGAAATATCACATGTCAGTTTATTGAGAACATGTTTCAAATTACTTAACTTACCGTTCATGATATTGATGTTATTTTATCCTTTGTTTTAGCCGTATAAATCTTTTTGTCTGTATTGAGTTGCATAGAGTTTATCCCTTTAAAACTTTCAAAACATTTGTAAATGGGTATAATGTGATGCTTTTTCAAAATGTTTTATCTTCGCTTGGTTGATTTTGAGTGTCACGATAAGGTGTTCTTTTTAATTATGAATATGCATTTGCATAGATGATGTTTATTTTAATAATCAGTACAATTTCATATTGTTTTTGGAGATATTCCTTAGTGGATTCTTTCATTAATATAACATTAAATAGATTTTCTTTCTAGGATAGATTGTTCCATGTCACCATGCCTTTGTGATTGGGAAGGTGAACAAGATTTGTTTGCTAATAAAGGTTGTGCTCAACATTGTACAATGTACCTGTGTGTTAGTGCATATAACACACCAGGATGCCAAATATAAAATTTAGTTATCATACTATTGACACTGTATAGTTTAATATGGTGACAGTATACAATCAAAAAAATTTGTGATGTTACAGATGTGTATCAAAAATAAAGAAAGTCCAAGGAGAGTGAGACATTTAAATTCCATAGAACACCTGGGAAATGTACGTGGTAGGGTCCATAAGTTTCCGGCCTGACCAAATTTGAAAGGTGACAGAAAGGAAACAACTTTGCTGTTTTTCAATATAATCTCCCTTTACTTCAACACACTTTTCACATCTGTGAACCAGCATCTCTATGCCCTTCAAAAAGTACTCTGGATCTTTATCTGCAAAATGTTCCAT
>Ga0123355_10010602_pt1 | contig 14151 bp, 10 predicted proteins | sample TergutEmb28metaG_3_FD_89872 | JGI IMG/M metagenome (GOLD analysis project Ga0123355, IMG submission 89872) | Embiratermes neotenicus P1 segment gut microbial communities from Petit-Saut dam, French Guiana - Emb289 P1 | ecosystem: Host-associated > Arthropoda: Insects > Digestive system > Gut ... | reverse complement strand
GTAGTAGAATTCTAACGATGATGTACATTTATTATTATTATAACTGACTATTTCCATATCCATGGATTTTGTAATCCGATGAGGATCCAAGGAAAGATAATAAAATACAATACAATACAATACGAAATACTTAAAACTGAACTGATATAACAAGTTGCAAAGTGTATAGTAATGGACCTTGCAAGGGTACATAAATTCCATTATTAAGGAACGGTGCAACTTGGATTTTGTAACTACAAAACATTACATACGTAATAAGAACCAAGAAAATACACATTTTTTCATTAATGATTTAATCCAATTATATTGTCTTCGACATGTTTTGAACAACCAAGCGTTCATCCTCAGGAAGACTTGTTTTTGCATGTACAAGTCAGCGTGTCTTCCTGAGAATGAACACTTGGTTGTTTAAAATATGTCGAAGACAATATAATCGAATTAAATCATTAATGAAATAAGTGTGCATTTTGTCGGTTCTTATTATAAATGTATATCACAATGCACGATTTAAAAAAGTTACATCTCAGACTTACGCAATCTGAAGTATCGTGAGAATCCAATTTTCACACAATAAATTCTGCTTAAATAGAAAAACTGTCTTGTAAAGGGGGTTATGTGAAACTAACTCACAAAAAAAAGAATATGTAAACTGGAAAAAAATAAAAGACAGTTCAGAAACGCTACCCCAACCTTTCATCAAATTTTTATTATCACGGGAATATACAAGTCGATTTAAATACACGCAAAACATATGAACTGTAACTTCTGCAGTAAAAGCAGTCCCATTACAGGCCTGGAGTGGCCCAGAGGGTTCCAGGACGTTAAGGTTCCCAGATTTCATTACAACGGCACAGGATGGTGGTAAGGTTGTCAGCCTTACGCACCGGCCGCCTTTACCCCCAGGAAATGCTCCTGGTATTCATTTCTGTTACAGGCTGAGTCGAATCGGAAGGATTTTATGTCAAATGAAAAATTCCAATGACACCAGCTGGGATCGAACCAGCGATCTTCTGATTTGTAGCACAGCACCTTAACCACTGTGCCACCGCGGTCCCCTAACTTCTGCAGTAGTCTTTCTTTTATGTGCGCACCGAGCACGGCCGCTTTATCGCATAGAGGACCCGCATTTGCCGAGACATCCAACGACAGTTGCGTCGCTTGCATCACATAGACATGGGAATAGCAACAGCGTTAAATGTTCCAAATCACATACTCTAACACCCTTCTGCCTGAACTCGTCCTAATGCTATATCCCCATGGCGTCAAAAACAAATATGTCACGTTCAACATGAGCCTACCACGTAAATTTATTTATCTTGCTGATAAACAATGGTTAGTAACATACCATGCAACCTGTGTACGCACACAGCGTAAGTTACAGTACTGGTGAAAACAAAGCCAGAACTAAGAGATTACACTCCAAATTTGCTATGTAATAAAGAAACTAAATCAAATATAGTCTTACGCTTGCAGCAGTACCTTACCTGACAAAGGATCATTCGGCACTTCTCCAGCACTAAAACCTCGTTCTTCGTATGTGTAGCGGACGCTAGCACAATTTATATCAGTTGCAGAAACATCTTGTGTCCATAACGTTATTGCGAATACAGCTATTGTCCACACTAAAACACACGTATATTCCTTGTGGTGCCGCCTCTCGAGCCGCATAGACTGGGCTAGCATTTTGCATCTGCACCCATTCACAGCCATGCTGCCTGCCAATGAAATATTTGTCGGTGCAGCCTCGTATAAAAAGTATCGACGTTTACGTTTCACTTACAAATAAAGGTCAGTTTGAATTACAATAAATCCAGCTATCTTTTGTGTGCATTTGTACTACATTATTCGGCAAATATATAACGGATGAAAGCAGTTAACACAAACACACAGCTAAGCCACATTCACACACTCGCTCTACACTCAGCATCTGTTTGGACGTCTGCTTCAACGCCCGATTCATTTGCGCACGCGCATTTATATTCGCCGCGCACTCTCTATTACGCATGGAGAGCAACGGGTGCAGAACGTAGAGCGATGTGCGTGGAAGGTTGGTGGAAAAGATTTCAGAACGTGATTTAATTCAGTTGAGCAACGAAAATCAATAGCATGCTGTACAACATAAAAGTTTTTGTTTCCCCGTGGGAGGAACGTCCTGGAAGAGCATAAAAAAGTGAATTGTCACGAAATAAAGAACTCTTCATTTGTCACGCTTGTCCTCAAGTGTTGCGAACGATGCTTAAACTTACCTTATCTGTAGATGTTACTCTTCCGAGAAATTCAATACTTAAAAATTCACCAAGGAAATGTGTATTGCGCAATATTAATAGATCAAAGTTCCAAGACAGTGTCAGTGGTTTGTGCAGTACTAAGTGAATTTCGTCTGCAGCAAAAGTAAATGTCACATTACAGTAACGTTGACCATGTCATATTTGACTTGGATGGCATTTTGCTTGGTAAATAAATTAGTACAATATTACAGGATTTTAAAAATTACGGTTCTGAGAACGTGCTTGTAAAAGCCTGGATTAGGTCCGCGTTAACGCATCGTCTTATAATGAAAACCATATAAGTCAGGATATGCACATAATCTTTAATGTATGTTAATAGTGATCTTTTTATTACAGGACTTGATGGAAGAAGCTTTGCCGACCTTAGTTTTTAGCAGTATCTTCCTTATGTGAAGCTTATCTTGTGTTAACCTGGCAAACTGATGCAATGAGTAGTTTACACACCAACAAATGCACTATTTATTAACTTGGTTCAAAGTTTTAATTTACATTAAAATACACAATAATATCGCTCCTACATGTTTCGGTCTCTAATGACCATCATCAGGGAGCTTTATCTGTACCTGACTAAAGTTAAATTTATGTTAAAATACTCGGTAAAATTACGTCATTGTATATATTTGGTGATGTGGCAGCATGTCGTAGAGCGGCATGTGTGTTGTGTGCAGTGCAGGGTGAGACTCATCTGTACCTAACTAAAGTTATATTTATGTTAAAGCACTCGGTAAAATTACGTCCTTATATATGTGTGTTGTGTGCACTGCACACAACACACACGTCGTTCTACGACGTGCTGCCACATCACGTAATGTATATAACGATGTAATTTTACCGAGTGTTTTAACATAAATATAACTTAAATCAGGTACAGATAAAGCTCCCTGATGATGGCCATTAGAGACTGAAACATGTAGGAGCTATATTAGTGTGTATTTTAATGTAAATTAAAACTTTTAAACAAGTTTATAAATAGTTGGCATGTGAACTACATAGAATTCAAAATTCATGGTGCAATGATGAAAATGATGCACTGAGCTTTGCTCTTTCTTATTGACCATACTTCAAGCATGACTTTTTATTGTGTGTGTTCAGAGCATTACTTGGAGAACCAAAAATCAGGAAACAGTGATAAATCTTAATAATTGCATATGAATATCACATGACATCTGCAGTATTTTGAGGCATTATAAAAAGCAATTGATAGCAGGTTTTCAAATACATGTTTCACAGAACTTAAAGTATTATTTATGAAGCTTGATGTATGTTGAAACATGACTTTTAAACATTTTGCTGAAATTAAACTTCATTCTACAATACATGTGCACAGCCAGCTGGTTAAATGAAACCATAACTAGATAAAATTTATACTGAACAGTTGGAAGAGATTGTTGTGTTTCACTTTACTTAAAAGGTATATTTCAGGTAATATTCATACAATGAATGAAATATTTACACAAGAACAAAAAAACTGTGATCAAGAAATGAGTCTAACAAATGTGTCATATCATAGTATAAAAAATTCCATGAATGTGACTTAGGTTAATGTGCCATTCATGTGGAAAAATTAAACTGGCATTGTTTCTTTCTTTCTCTTCAGGAATATCAAAATTATAATTTTACTTTTCCATACCAAATTCATCCTGTATTCCTTGACCATCTGTAGAGCATCTGAAATAGAAAAAAATTGTGAGGCAGAGATGTTAAAACCCATGAACTCTTCGGGGCCAGTTTCGAGCTGAAAGCATAGAGAGTGATGGTAGAGGCAGTATGACTCTCTGCTTACATGAACTATAAATAATATCATGAAGCCAAACCTAATAGGTGCATCATTGCACAGAACTCATTTTTTTTCCATTCAGTCAAAGGGATAGTGGTGTACCTCTGGAATTTATAACAGAATATAAAAAAGGAATAGCAGGTAGCACTGGCTCATGATGATTTATGACATTTTAGAATGGCTGACATGCATGATTTTGGTGGTTGCCCTGAAATACAATTCTGAATTTTGCACAGCAAGTAAATGTAGCAAAACATTCTTCAGTGAGCAGCCATGTAATGGCAGAGCTAAAAACCAGCACTTAATTAGGTACTTCCTCTGCCACCATCACCAATCATGACCAGTAATCATTCTGATGGTGGACATGGGTCAGTTGTGAAATACTTTTGTGGCAAAACTATGACATGGTCTATCACCCAGTATTTTGGTGTTTGGTGTTCATGATATCCTTCCAGACATATTTTGGTAAAGTATGATTTCTTATGAAGACAGTAGAACCAGTAATTGCATAACTTTTTCTCCATGAAATATGTCCCTAAATACTGTACATGGCATTATGATCTTAAACATTGTTCATTTCTCCACATAGAGAAAACAACAGTTTCATTTGAAGAATTATTGTGGGGGGGGGGGACACTTCTTTCATTTTTACATTATGTATAGGTATGAAGGCTAGTTTTAACCATTCAGAGCATTGAAGGCTTCCTGGCCTTGAATATGCGAGAACTATAGTGGAAACATTACATTTACCAGTGTCACCAGAAAAATACTACGAACTTTCCTGAAAAAAGGTCAGGAAGCTATTTCCATCTGTGAAACTTATGCCAGGTATTAGATGTAACAAGTTTTATTACATGTTTTAAATTTTATTTCTGACAGGTACAGAAGAAATTTATGTGGAGGTATTTTCAATTATACTCAGTAAATATGATAAGAGCTATACATCTGAAGTAAGAGAGAAAGTACTGGGCACGGTGGAAAAAGATTCATGTGCAATTATTGTTAAGGAACTCGACCTCCCGATAAGTCCTGAAGAGCTTCTGGCCCAACAACGCCAGCTACAAAGAGAAATGCTTCCAAAGACCAAGTTAATGCCAGGTAAAATAAACACCTTTCTTCACCCATTATTAAAGACCCACACCATGTTCATGCATTACAAGGATGTCAATAAGTAATATCTGGGACTGTTAATTCATATTACTGCAACAGAGATATCAGATAATAAAAAGCAAGATTTTAATCTTCTAGGATGTTACAATGTCACTGGGCCAATAGTTTCTGATGCTGCAAAAACTGTGGTGCTTTCAGGGTCAAGGCAGTACAGTTCTTTCTAACATCATTAACCATTTACCACTCTGTATGATTTAATGCTCCATAAGACTTGAATCTCCAGCAACACTGCTGTGACAACCACAAATACCAAACAGTGTTAGACAAAGCTCCCTTTTCATCATACCCTCGCTGGAAGTTGTCGAGGCACTCGTCCCAGTGACATTTGCACTGTTCACTTCCAGAAGAGATGAAACCAGCACTCCAGTATCTGCTTCATTCAGATCGCTTCCATAAAGTGCAACACTATTCAGTGATTTGCTGTCTGGTCCACAAGCTGACAAGAACTCCATCAACAACAGGTTCCCCACATACATTTCACTGTATTAAGCATTCACCATTCATCACAAACCTTGTGCCTAGTACATTCCCACCTTAAAGGTAGAACCTCATGACCAGTGTGAGGGCACAGTGAGGCCCATTTCCTTCTCTGCAGGAACTGAACATGTGTTGTATTACTGAATTAAATGTCTTGATTGGTGCTTTATTTTATAACACTCTCAGTATCCCACACTACACAGCATTGGTAATGACTAGTGAATGATTAAATGTAAAGGACTGGGAACAAAACTGAAAGGATCTAGGACAAGTACAGAAAACATCATCACAGCCGTTGTCCGAACTGAGATTCAAACTAGGCACCTCTCAAAATTAAGCCATGTTACCATTACGCTACACTGCTCATGGTTGTCAACTGATTTCATGATTACACAAAATGAAGTATCTGTTATTCCTTGTTGCTGTGTGTGCCTATTATAATACGAGTGTTAACGTGCCAGCAGATTATACTTACTACTACATGGAGATGCACTGATAATGTGTAAATATTTATACCATACATAAAGGAAGGAACACGCCAAATGTGTGCTCTGGAATATTTTCATAAAAGGAACTAGAATCCAATCTGAATAAGATTCTTAGAATTAAAATATTTTACACAGTACCAGGATCTCCAGTGCGAGGTCATCATCAAACACACAGCATTAACCAGCTGGTATGTTTTGTGTAGAATGATCATAACATTCTTTACTTGTGGATTCTTCTTTTATTTAATTCTGAAGTACTCTGCACTTTGGAGTAATGGTTCTCATTGGAACAGTTGCCACCTTGAACCAGTGCTTCTGTATCCCTAAGACCAGCCCTTGTTTGGCTGGCATACGCAAACAAAAAAATGAGGAGTAAATGAGTTTCTTCAAGAATTCTACAACTAAGTCCACTTCAGCAGTAACTGTCCCAACATGGAATGGTTTCTGAATGCTTCAGACACACAGTGTCTCCATCTCTGGCACACCAGTGACGTTGCATAACAATTTTCATAGTGCTGCAAATTCATTCTGTCCTGCACGAGATCCATTAGAGTGTTTGTGAGAGCATACTTGGATCCTCTACTCAGCTGTATCCAGGAGATGAGTATTTTCAAACCCCATATGTCAGACCTATTTAATAATTTCCAAATCCCCTATTCTGCTACATACATATCTTTCCCCTCTCATCCTTAATTTATCAAACTGACAGAGGTGAAGACAACAAAATATAAAGCCTGCCATTTTCACCAACATTTAAAATGTAGAGAGAAGTGGAAGTAACTTCCATAGAGTGCTGCCTGCCCCACCCTCCTTCGAACTATTGCAGAGTGTTTCTTTATTGCTGTCCTCTGATGTCCTGGCAGACACAGTCTTTCTGTGTGACAAAGCTGATGTGCTTGGTGAAATAAAAGAAATACCCTGTATCATCCCCTCCAATGTACTCTCATTATTTCTATTCTGTTCACACACGACACCCATAACCTTCACTTTCAACACACATTTTGGCTGGCTATTACAGATCACAGAGGAGTAATGGACAATACAACAGCATGCAATGCACTAGCAACCTATGTCTCTATGCAACAGTATAACATTATGTAATTTGAAATGTATATTACAGCATTTTAGAGCTTCTGTTTCATTTCAGGTGCAGAACGCTTGGTACAACATTTGCATAAATGTGGCATTCCAATTGCAGTAGCTACCAGCAGTTCTGAGGAAAGTGTTACACTGAAGCTAACAAATCATAAAGAACTGTTTTCCTTATTTCACCATATTGTAATGGGGAGCAGTGATCCAGAAGTAAAGAGAGGGAAACCAAATCCTGATATATTTCTAACATGTGCTTCAAGATTCCAAGATAAACCAACACCAGAAAAGGTATATACAATCAAATCTCAGGTGACCAAGATGTAAACCTGGCTGTTACATACTGGCATCTCAGTTTTAAAACCGAGGACAGTCCAGTCCATGTGAAATTTCCAATGGCAATGTGACATTGGAAAAAGTCTTTTGACAGTCACGACATTGGAAAAAGTCTTTTGACAGTCACGACATTGGATAAAGTCTTTTGACAGTCACTATTCAGTAGTGCTGGCAGTGGCATAACAATCTCATTCACTCCTGCTGTGTTCACAGTCAGGAAGGGCATAGTGTGCAACAAGAAGGTTCACTGTAAATATTTCTCACGTTATACATATTCTTATCACTATTGTATAAGATTATTAAGTGATTTTCTTCGGTGCTGTGCACCACTGTTGTTTCCATTTCAGTGCCTAGTGTTTGAGGATGCACCAAATGGTGTTAAAGCTGCTCATGCTGCTGGGATGCAAGTTGTGATGGTGCCAGATGAATATATTTCAGAAGAAAACAAACAACTGGCAACATTAGTCCTCCATTCTTTGGAGGAATTCAAACCCAAATTATTTGGATTACCACAATACTATTAAGAAATGCCTTGTAAAGTGTTTATAGTTTGAAGGAACTGAGCAATTCAAATTATTTACAATATTATTAAGTATGAATAATGTAACATTATCACAGACACTATGAACAATATGAATTCATACATTTATGAACTATAAGCTTCAACATTTACATGTTAATAAAACAATGACCTACATACATAATGTGGTACAGAATGTTATTTCTAATAAGACTTTGATAATCTTTCCACTTGCTTCAAAACATCGTCAGCTTTTAAGTTGGCCAATGAAATGCTGCTCTCCTTTCCAAAATCTGAAATTAAACAAAATAATACATAGTACTAAAGATAATAATATGAAATGTGAAACTGACAGCATGGAATCCAGAAATAATAGCACCAGAAACAGCAATTGCTCAATGTGAAAATTTAATGCAAGAATTGAAGTTTCCACAGTCCTGATGTTCAGGATTCAGGTCTCTGGGTCGTTACAATGAGCAGCAGGGTTACTGATGGACTCCCTGACCCTTGAAGATGAAAGCAGCATGTTCCTTTAAAATGTCCGGAATTGATAACCCTGCTAATCAGTGCTGACAACCCAGAAGAGTCAAATTCGGAAAATTTAATGTTTTTTATAACAGTGCATTTTCAGTCTGTGGATGCTGACAGCTTCTGGGTAAAAAAAATGAAGTCGTGAATGTCTGACAAGGGACAGTTCTCCAGCTTACCAGCTGGATAATGGAAAAGAAGTCTTCCCTGTAGGAAGACCATCATGTTGGGAAATGTTACACACTAACTTTGACAGGTTCTCTGACATGGTTCATGTGGCCCACAAAGACATAACAGGAAAACTGATAAATAAACAACAGCTTCTCACAAAGGAGTATGCTCCATGAGATTGGCCACATCACCATTTGTGAGCCATTTCCAGAACTAATTGTGACAGCCATAACAATATGTCATAAAACAGCAACACTGCTTTACCACCCCCCTCTGACAAATGGATAATGAACAGTCGGATATTTCATCCCACTTCTGGTCCCAAAATTCAATGTTCCAGACCAATTTTACAAAATTTATGGTGACACTATCGATTATATACCTGCTGTAAGATAAAAAATAGTCCAACACTAGCAATCTTGTTGCCAATTAAAAATTTAAATCATTTTCATATGGAACACCTCATCAGATAGAAGCTAAAGTGTGCATCTGTGTCATGCTGGGTAAACACCTAATAATCAGTTTCAAGGAACTGACCAATCTGGAATTCTTGTGATCTAAGAGTGTGAAGTGTTGGAAATTATGGATTCAAGGCTTCTGGGATGGACACTGTCAGTGGGCCGGTGGTTCCCGGTATTTCAAAAGCACTATGATCCTTCAAAACACTAAAAACCAAGCCAAGCAACATGGCATCACATTCTGAAGAGCTGAATCCTCACCAATACAGCTGTAACAATCTAAGAGTTTGTGTGCCTTCTCTGACAACCAACAGATGAAAACTTTCGCAAGGCAACAGCACAAGCTGTGTAATTACTGGCTTACACAATTTATGCTCTATAATAACAGAATAAACCGAAGGAAACCAATCCAAATACCCTCTTGTTCCACAATACAAAAGGACAATGCTTACTATTCTCTCATTATGTATGTTACCAAATGGTTACGAATGGGAGTACAGTATGACAGCAATATAATGATGCCGATTTAGTACCATATAGAAGAAGTTCACTGTGTGCCTCCAGATGGCAGCACAAAACAGTGCAATTTCCATACCTCAGCAGCCTACAAATGCAGCCCCCTTTACACAGCATGCATGTTTGGTGAACCTGCGATATCTCAGTGTCCCTACAATGAATACAAGTAGACTGAAATAAAATATGCATGTTGCAACAAACTGACGTTCATGACCATACCAATTTCCCAATAAAATTTCAATGGCTTTAGGATAACAGTTTCATTAATAATGAAACAATGTATGCAGACACACTGTAAAGTCTGATGTGTGCCACATTAGTAGCAGAGTTAAGAAAAGGTTTGCACGTGTACATGCATAACAAGCCTGTCATTCTCACCATATCTGGCATACAGTCGTGGCTGAACTCCACTGCATTCTCTAATCAAGATGGGAAATTTTGGATTGGAAGTTTTCAAGCCAACATAATGTGTCCCAATAAAGTCTCTGAAATCAATCAATTACGAATATTAGATAAGATTCAAGGAACCTATTATTTTCATGTCATGAGGTTATAGTAATCAAATAACTATAGTGGCTGGGTGGTATTACCATTAGAGAAGACATAATATAGGATACTTATTATGAATTGCAATGTTTAACACCTCTATTTAACCAATCACATTTGACACGAATGGAAATTTAGGCTGATTTAAATTTTATCACAGTAAGTCATAAACACCAAAGAATACCACTCACATAAATTAGCAACTTATCACCAACACACCAACACGTTTTGACTAATCCTGACATGTAAGAGGAAAGTACAGGAATTATCAATCATAACTCAACTTTGGCAGTTATTTAAAGCCAAACTGTACTGCATGTTTTGGCCTTACAGGGCCATTATCAGGTACTTGTATTTAGAAAATACTGAGAAAAAATCCATTAACAAGATAGAGATCTCATTCATTATATTCAACAAATATAAACAGTTCACACAACACCAGCCTGAACCAGAACTTCCTCTGCATTATTCAAACGGCTGGCATACACATTTTCTTCAAAAGTTAAATTTGCTCCTCCTTTCTCAGTCGTAAGGCGAAATGATTCCTTCTAAATTACCTAACCTACCACTAAATTCTGTTCACTTCATGATTCATATCAACACAGCGATGCGAATGCATATTGTCGGATTCGTGCGGCTCCTTCATGTAGTCATTTTCTATATAAAAACGTCGTTCATTATTATGAATCACAACATTTGTTACATACAAACGTAACTCGTACACTGCTATCGATAATTACAACCACAAACCTATTAATAAATATAATTCAACTAAGCATAACAAAAACCTATACCCACAATGTCCCATACCTCACCCCCTTACTAGCTGCAGAGGACTGACACAAATGCAACCGCAATTCTTTCAGTTCCTTCGGAAACTTCAGGACTGACCGGACGGCCATATTTGTACTGCAGAACAGTCCGTTTTTTTCTCACATCGCTGAGCATACTACGGCTGATCCGTGGCACACATTTCAGGTTTCGTTCCTTTGTAATCCAAATTCTAATGGTATATTACTGAAATGACCACAGCGAACATATACATGTGACACCAAAGCGCAAGAGCTTCAATAAGGCATATTTTATGATAAAATCTTTAAAGGATGTAATAAGTCACCATACAGAATTCTGTATCATGCTCATTTATAGCTGTGTTAGTGGGTTTATAGCCTCGTATGAAGTACGGTATTATATTTTGGTTAACCGATAGTTACAGTAAAAAAGTTTTTTGTCTGCAAAAAAAATTGACAGTTTGATTTTGGGATTAAAGTACGCGCATCCTGCAGGAATGGTTTTAAGGCACATAAGATTTTAACAATAGCTTCAATTTAAATTTTCAGAAGTGCCGTGTTTTATAAATAAGTATCATATGAATACTAAACGTAATTATCTTGTATATAAACATGATACAAGAGGCAGTCATGACCCCCATGTCTCAGGTTGTACTACATCTTCATATCAAAAGTGTCGTAAATATGGACATAAAATTATATAATCAGGTGCCTGAAAAAATAAAAAGATTACACACATTTAATAATTTCCAAAAAATGAGCTGAAATCCATACCTTTGAAAAATGTTTTTATACTGTAGAATATTTACAGGCAGCAGTGTAATAGTTGTGGGTACTGGGAACCGGGGTAAGTAACTGTACTTACCCATATGGTCGTCATTGTTGTAGTCATGTGGTGGCCTTTGACTGTGGAATGTTCGTGTCTGATCTGTGCATTTTATTTGTTGCTTGGCATGGCTCATATATTGTTGTGACTTTTCCAGCGTTACGTTATGTGACTTTAGGGATGCTAATAAATACCAATACGATACTTCGCACATAAATTACAAGTGGTACTTTTGTCTTCTTTATGTTGCCCGTATGCCAACACGGCGTGTCTGCGAGCAGCAGATTGCCATGAGCTGGAGTTCTGCAGCGTGGATCTGAGGTACTCGGCGAACTGATGGATCGACGTGATCGATGGGAGCTAACTCTTGTTATCTGTCGCGTATATGTATATGATGTTGCATGGTCATATGTGCATCGGATGGATTTAACGTTTGTTGATGCAACTGGGGGATCAATAGCAGGCACCGAAGTGACACGAAAGCGGCTGTAACATGCGATGTGTTGAAAGAAAAAACGAGGATGTAGCTTGTCTTGTAGTGATTGTCAGTGGCGTTTAGTGTTCAGTTACCACGCTGCATACATGCCTCAAGATTCCGACAGTGGTGAAATGATGTCACTAAGGGAATGGAGACAAGCCATTCGAACGCCCACAACCTATCGCGTCGGGAATAGTACTTTACGTGTTCAAACACAGTTTGTTAGTCTTGTTGCCTTTATTGGTTTGGTAGTGCTATTAATAGTGTATACATATGCCATAGATCATCATTCCACTGTCAGTGTAGACAATCTTAAAAATAAGTCCACAGTCAAACTGTATACGCAAACGGTGACTACTTCAAGTCATGATAATTATAACACTACCTATCCACTGACACCACCAAAAAGAACACCTAAAGGAATCCAGTTTCGAATAGGAATGATTAGTGACTCTGACCAAGAATCAAAAAGCAAAACTGAAGAGTTTACATGGCTGAGTTTCTACAGAAAGGGATACCTATTATGGAATCCTGTTTCAAACAGCATTAAGGTATCCTGGGATACAGGCGACCCGATTGTGTTGAAGTCAAGTATTGGAGAGTCAGGTCGAGGAATGGAGCTGTCCGAACTTATTGTGTTTAATGGAAAGCTGTATGTTCTTGATGACAGGACAGGGATTGTTTATGAATTACTGGATGATAAAGTGATACCATTTGTTATACTTAATGACGGACATGGTCGGATGAATAAAGGTTTGTTTATCACTGTTTACCATTCACTTATATTATACATTTTTTAAAAATATTTTGTTATACTGAACATGTTATACACGTACCTGAAAGCTATAAGCATTAATGACATGACACATCAATATGCAAATAATCCATATTTGAGCAAGTATGTTACTGGGAATTTTATAAATTTTCTCTAATATTCATTGTAAAATGTGTAATGCACTAACATACTTTGAACATTCTTGTACTAATTTAGGTAAAGGTACAGTTGGACCTAAAACTAGTGTAGCTATTAATGTAAATGTAAAATAAACAAGGAGCAAAATTTTACATTCTTTTGTAAGCAATAAAATTTTGCATTACAGGTTTCAAATCAGAATGGGCTGCAGTGAAACAGAGGAAGTTGTATGTTGGAAGCCTTGGGAAGGAGTGGACAACAAACACTGGAGAAGCAGTGAATACATATCCACAGTGGGTCAAGACTGTTAGTCCAAATGGGGAAGTAGAACATCACAACTGGTATCATAAATATCTTTCAGTCAGAAGAGTTCTTGGGATTGAATTTCCTGGTATGTTATCTTTGCCTGTCGTTTAAAAAAGTCACATACTGTCTAAGAATATAATGTTTAAAATATACAGAACTGTAACTTCAAGGTAATTAATCTCATCATATATATAATGGCAATGAAAAAATAACGTATTACTGTCAAACACAATGACAGTAGTAAATTAATCTTTTGTTGTCATACTAAACTAATTTTGTCCCATTTTTTATGGGTGTATGACTTGATATGTCCTATTAGGGGAAGAACACAGGCTGAGGGTCAGGTTATGCCCCCCCCCCCCCAATATATATGCAGATCAGGATTGAAGGATAGCCGGGATCCACATGATTTTTCAATCTTCCACTGGTGAAGCATGGAAAAGACCAATTTTTGATTTTAATTTCCTATTTAC
>Ga0123355_10010600_pt1 | contig 14153 bp, 9 predicted proteins | sample TergutEmb28metaG_3_FD_89872 | JGI IMG/M metagenome (GOLD analysis project Ga0123355, IMG submission 89872) | Embiratermes neotenicus P1 segment gut microbial communities from Petit-Saut dam, French Guiana - Emb289 P1 | ecosystem: Host-associated > Arthropoda: Insects > Digestive system > Gut ... | reverse complement strand
TTTAAAATAAGCCTTGTGTTCCATTTCTCCATAGATAGTTTACAAAATCTAACAATTTTACTGTTCACTCCTACCAATTCTGTTGACTTTTCCACCCAACTATGTGGAACGCTATCAAATGCTGTCTGGTAATTAATCCAGGCTATACTTAAGTTCTTGTTTCTTCTCCTGCAGTCCTCATATATTGCCTTTGATATCATTAGCTGATCCTTGCAACCTTTACTTCCAGGGTGACATCCTTTTTGCTCTGCCGGTAGTAAGCTCTGCTCTTCCAAATGTGTGGAAATTCTTTTAGCTATTATTCCTGTTAGGGTTTTGTACATGGTCGTTAAGCATGTAATAGGTCGGTAGTTTCTAATTATTATTATTATTATTATTATTATTATTAAGAATGTAAAATAATAATGTGGCAGTTTTGGAGAAATTGAATTTGGCTGTTGTTTTGATGAAAGTGACTAATGTACCATTTTAGCCTTGCATGTAGAATTTAGTGTGGAGATTGTTTGTGGACATGTACTGTACATCCATCATACCTGCATTATTATTTATAAATCAGTGATTTAAAACATGGGGGCATTGCAGAACTTTGAGGTCATATTATACACCTTTAATGTGGACGGACTTAGTACTTGAGTTGTAAACTGCTCACAAAAATAAAATAAAGAAGAAAACGTTAATTGTACTAATGGTTCTTTAGGACTAAAAACTCTATTAAGACAATAGAATTTATGGTTTCCACTTATTAATTCCTTGTTAAATATCTTCCAGTACATATTCAGTGGCCCGGGATCATTCTTAACCTTTGACATGTGAATGGGACAGTATTGTACCATTAAATGCACATCCTTTTCATCTGAAAAGTAAAAAACTGCCCCACAGTGGGCATTTAAATTGATTAGTGCTCTCTGGCTGTGGCAGAAAATTGGCATTTAAAAGGTCACGTGCTAAAAGTTAAGGCAGTGCATGTAGTATTTTTGGTGAACAAACTGTACTGAGTTTTCTTTTTTTAAGTTGTTACACCATGTTTGTTTTATCATTCTACCAATGCAGTCTTACTCATACATCATCAGTGACTGATGAAACAGGCCACTGTGTGAAGGGACTTAGTCTCACCCTGGGTCTGTTACTGACTAAGAAAGCAGAAAAAGAAGAGTAATAACTGACTAAGTAACTAACAGAAAATTTGAAATCAACTGTATAATTATGTTATTGTATAGTAAATTTCACATAATGAAGTTACCCAACCTGATTAATGGACAAAATCAGTAAATCACTCGAGATATTTACACAGTCCATTGTTGGACATGGCTGTATGGTAGATCTGTCAAGTTCATGTCCCCAAAATCAGTGTCACTGAGAATCTATATACTAATGTCCTTTCAGGTCCATATTTTTATAAGCTGCTACTTCCCACAAGGTTTTCCCCACCACTGTTCTGCTTGAATTTCTTATTTATCCTATTCTAGTTATGTCCTATTCTATAAGTATGAGTGTTAACTTTAGTTTGATCCCACAGGTGAAACTGGTGCTGAAGCATAATCAGTACTTCGTTGAGTCGCCTCACCCTGAAGTACTCCAGAAGATGCTGAAGGACCCTGTGGTACAGGAGTGTCGATTGCGAAGAAATGTTGATGCTGCAGATGGCTCTGCAGAAAATGAAGATGGCTTCATTACTCAGGTTCAGGATAAAAAAGGCGTTCCTCAGGTGAGTTACTGTAGGAATGCATGGTAGTATTTGAACAGAACAGGTTTACCTGAATCATAGTGCTCCTTTATCATCTTTAGAAGACACTTGGTGTCAGTTTAAACCAGGGAATGTCTATTTTGGTTGAAATATTTTGTGATTTTTGTCAGTCGAATATATTTCCACTTTGATTTCCAGGGAAATCACAATGGTTTTCATTTAAATTACTGAACACTTTTGATCAGCTCACTGATATGTGTAATTCTAGTGTGAGACTTTTTCTCCTAAGTATATTCATATTTCATATACATCATGTTACTGGTACTTTAAAAAATTTTTACAGTAGCAACATTTTTGGATTTTCTTCTTGCAATCATTACTGTAGCAATTATGGTTACCCCTTTTCTTCTACAGTCTTAGACTCAATACTAAATTTTCAGACATCCAGAATGACTATAAATATGTGTATATATAACTGGTATGTGTTTATAACTGCTACTTTTTCCTCAAAATCTTACATAATTCCTTTCTAAAATTGCTGCCTTATTTGAAATTTTTCCCTCTGCCTCATGTTGGAAGTGTTGTACAAAACAGTGAGCATCCTTTGTTTTTCATTGTTTCACATTTGAAACTCAAACAGACCAGCAGTGATTTCTTGGTGTGCTGATCTGAAGAAATCTTTCATATTTGATGCCTAATAGTAAATTCAAGTAAAGTCTGAGTTACATTTTGTACATTTTTTTAGTTTAGTTCCAAACCAGGAAGCACTAGTTCTGCTCCACCGAAAGACCAGGGAAATGGCACATCAGGTGACCAAACTGGCAGTAAGCCTGCAGACACCACTGTGCCAGAAGATATTACTAACTTCTATGACAAGATAGACAAAGAGGATGAGGATGATGATGAAGAAGCAGCTCTCAAGACTGTCTCATTTGAAGTGAATCAGGTCAGTTGCTGTACCATTGTTTTTTGTCTGCTGTGCACACTACTGCTTGTGAACCTTGCTGTACATTGTCCTACACTGCCACTTTAACCTTTCAAAACATGTGGTTTAATTTAATAAATGCTGAGTAATATGATATGCACCAACCAGGAAACTCTGTATAAAGATCAGTTTGGTTAATTATGTCTGTCAAAGAAATTACGTGATACTATGTTTTTGTGGGTTCTGACACCAAGTACTCTTATACTTCTTACCTGAAGAAAGTAGCAGTGTGTTCCTCTGAAACATTGGTATTCACCCATCAGAATGCACCAAGAACTGGGCCGGTAACATGTTGTGGAGGTTTAATTGTATCTCACATCTCCATTATGATTAGAAGCCAGTTGAAAATTATCTTACAAATTTTATTTTGTGTATGTTCAGGAGAAAATTGAGATACTCCAGAAGAGGTGTATCGAGCTGGAGCACCCTCTGCTGGCAGAGTATGACTTCAGGAATGACACTGTGAACCCTGATATTAAGTAAGTCAAACTATGTAACTGTATAAAAAGCAAAATGGTGGTAATATGTAGTTCCATAAATTGCTATTTTCCTAACAGCTTACAATTACACTTAGATTTCTGTTTTCCTTTAGCATTGATCTGAAACCATCTGCCATATTGCGTCCATACCAAGAAAAGAGCTTGCGGAAAATGTTTGGAAATGGCCGAGCAAGATCTGGAGTTATTGTTCTTCCTTGTGGTATGTGTCAGTGTGTTCGGTAGCTACATTTGTCAGAAGAATGATGTTTAATATTAGTGTTGATCTTGTTCAGTGCAGTGTTCAGTGATGTGTCTTGATGCTGTGTGCAGGTGCTGGGAAGAGTTTGGTTGGTGTTACTGCCTGCTGTACCGTACGCAAGCGAGCTTTAGTACTTTGCAACTCTGGTGTATCTGTTGAGCAGTGGAAACAGCAGTTCAAGATGTGGTCCACAGGTATTGCCAGCTTCAGTTTGTTACACAGATCAAATAGTTTCCTTCATTTGCCCATTTGCCAGAGTTGTGTGAATATGTGTTTGAGTAAAGAAAAGAAGGGATGTAAATTGTGTTGTTGGATATTCAAAACTTACTGTTTATTTTCAGCGGATGACAGCATGATCTGTAGGTTTACTTCTGATGCTAAAGACAAACCGATGGGGTGTGGAATTTTGATCACAACATATTCAATGATCACTCATACTCAGAAGCGATCATGGGAAGCAGAACAGACAATGAATTGGTTGAAGGACCAGGAATGGGGAATTATGGTGCTTGATGGTGAGTGCTTTGCTTTAGGAATGTTTTGTACTAGGTGAAGGATTGACATTACAGCCCACTGTGATCTTTGCTCATTTTGTGGACACACACAGCTCTAGTCACTCTTGAAACTTAAGCATTAGATGGATGTGAGGGTTCAGCATTACACCCTGTCACTTAGTCCTCCACCCTTATTCCCCTCCAGTACCCACTGGATGAGAAGCTGGGTAGGCTGCACTGTCCATGTTGGTGGACAGCGTGCTCTTGAAACAAATTGAACACCACTGGTCAATTTGTTACAAGGTTCAATTGGTTTTCCAGCCTGTAGCATGGTAGGATATTTAGTGAACTACTCTGCTCTCAGAATATCCTGTACCTTGCTAATATTAGCCTCAATTTTATCTGTGTGCAACATATTTTGTAATTTATTTAGAATCAATCAACAAGTTATAAGATTTGCCTCTTGAACCCCATCCATATTAGTGGTATAATCATTACATTGATGGTAGAAGAAATGTCAGTATGTAATTGCTGGTATGGTGATGTTAAATCTGTAGTGGAATAAGTGCTAATTGGGATAAGGTGTTTTAAAGTAATTCTCAAGTTTGAATTCATTTTGAGTATCATTTATTTCTAGGATGGCTAGCATAGCACGTTTGTGATTTCAGAATTGTCTTTAGAGGGGCCTTGCATGGTGCTGCATCCTCTAGCACTTCTCTGACTCAGAAATTGTGTGAATGCTACTATAATAGTGCATAACAATACTAAAGGGTAGCAACAATAAGGTTTTATGTTCACATTTTCAAACAGCCATGGAAATGAATCAACTCGAAACCCAATAACAGATCTGCCACCATTCACAATCAGTTTACCTTTCAACACCATATGTCTTTTACAATTGATGAGTGTTGTGTAATAAATTGTGCATTTATTTGTGTTGGTTGAGTCATTAATCACGCTGTACCTATGGTGTTGCAGAGGTGCATACGATTCCGGCCAAAATGTTCAGGCGTGTATTGACAATTGTACAGTCACACTGTAAATTGGGTCTCACTGCCACTCTACTTCGAGAGGATGATAAAATTGCTGACCTCAACTTTCTTATTGGACCAAAGTTATATGAAGCCAACTGGTTGGAGCTGCAGAAGCGTGGGTTCATCGCAAGAGTTCAGTGTGCAGAGGTTTGGTGTCCTATGACACCAGAATTCTACAGAGAATATCTCATGTGCAAGACAAGCAAGAAATTGGTATACATACATGAACAATTTCATATCACTGATACTGATGTGTCATTATATTGCAGCCTGTCTGTTTCATTACAGTAGCATCCCTGCATTATATTTTCAGATGACTCACACTGAGTCAGGATTTCTCAGTCAGTAGAATGACTCATATCATAAATATGTAACCGTTATCTAGAAAGCTACAAGAGTAAGCAGGCTGAAATAATAACATTGTTTTCATTATTGTCTGTCCTCTCACATGTACACTGGATTGGAACATTTTCCAGACTGTGTGGTTTTGTACACAAGTTTACTGATTTGTGTAAATGTGACAGTGTTACATACTTATACATTTTGCAGACAATTGAAGACTCCATCATCATGCAAAACACTACGTGAAATGACAAGTGACAGGGGCCAGATAAACTAAGGACCCTGTATAAAACAATTGAAATCCTTCACCCTATTTTAATATGGTAAAGGTTGTATTCATTAGTGAGGCAGTTCACTTCTGCTCATGTCAAGAATATGGGAATAAATTCTAGCAATGAGTGAAGAAAGAATACCAACAAGATGCAACAATATAGATGATTTATTGTCAATTGCAGATGTTGATTATTGGCTAATGTCTTGACATGTTTCGGGCATCTTTATGCCCATCATCAGGAGAAAGGACCACGTGTTACTGCATATGGGGTTTTTGCTGGTAGTGTTGGATGTGGCTGGTTGCAGTTCTGTGGTGCTACATTGTAGGGTGTGAGCACTGTGAAGGTTGCAGCTGAGCTGCAACCTTCACAGTGCTCACACCCTCAACGTAGCACCACAGTACCACAACCTGCCACATCCAACACTACCAGCAAATATACCCCATATGCAGTAACACGTGGTCTTTTCTCCTGATGATGAGCATAAAGATGCCCGAAACATGTCGAGACATTAGTCAATAATCAACATCTGCAATTGACAATAAATCATACATATTGTTGCATCTTGTTGGTATTCTTTCTTCGTGCTTTGCTCACGATGCACGGTCACAGAAACATAAAATCTAGCAATGAGTTGCCAGTTGTGACCCTTTTTTTGGGTCTGCTTTCTCTTGATCATATGGCTTGTTTTACTAAACATATAATTGTGTCTTCCAGCTGTTGTATGTGATGAACCCCAGCAAGTTCCGTAGCACGCAGTATTTGATACGATACCATGAGAGACGAGGGGACAAAACCATTGTTTTCTCTGACAATGTTTTTGCTCTGAAACATTATGCAATTAAGATGAACAAGCCATACATCTATGGTCCCACATCGCAGGTATGTTACTTTGGCAGAGTTTGTGTCTGTATATTGAGACCACAGAATGCAGTGCCGTGGACGGTGTGTATGATAGTGCTCAAGGTTTCCCCATTCTCCTCTCACTGATGTATTCCCTTCAATCCCCCTCTTGCCAGCCAGCCTAGAGTTCTAGCTAGTGAATGTTTTTATGTGGTTATCACTACAGATGTTTGGTTGAACAGACTTACGAAGTACATGTGGAGGAGGAAGCTTAACAGTTCAAGGGATATGTGGAGGGGATTGGTCCAGGGGTCTACATTCTGTGGTCTTTGTATCATATCTTGTTGTACAGTTTTGTTGTAAGACTTAACAAATGTGACCGTGGACTAAAAGGTCTAACCTGTGGAGTGGAAGTCAGAAGGTTGAATGATAGCAAGTTTCTGTACTTGTGTATTATGTTGTATGTTTGTATGTTTATGTTAATTTCAGAATGAAAGGATTCAGATTCTACAGAACTTCAAGTTGAACCCAAAAGTGAACACCATCTTTGTCAGTAAAGTCGCTGACACGTCATTTGACTTGCCAGAAGCCAATGTTCTCATTCAGATCTCTTCCCATGGTGGCTCACGTAGACAAGAAGCTCAGCGACTGGGTCGAATTCTGCGTGCAAAGAAAGGTGTCACTGCACTTATATTTTGCAACATCTTGGTCAAAATAGTTTGAGGTGAAACATGGATGATATAGAGGGGAGGGTATATTAAAAGTGGATTAACCTTTTGGCACCGGAATTATTTTTTTTAATTGTAGCACATCCTGTATTTTAAATGTGAATAATACAGGAACAAAATAAGTTAGATTTGTGAAACAAACTGCATTCTGAAGAGGAAGAAACGGAGAGTATATACCGTGTTTAAATTATTCAGTACCTATATTTGTTGAATAAATATACAAAATGCAACATTTAGAGGTTAGTGGTGCGGTACGACCACTATAGTCGTTGTTAGGCGTCAAAAGGTTAAAGCTCATCATTTATACAGATATGAAGAACTGTTATGTGACCATTTCAGAATAAGATCTATTGGTAGGCAGTATGGTCATTGTTAATAAGATGTGAGTTGTACAGAAACCAGGAAGTATTCAAGAGTGCCAGTATACCTTTCACTACTTGTTTCTTAGCAATGTCATTGTCTGATGGGCCCAGCTGTGTTGGTCATATTATTTTAACCTGAAAATGGGGACTGTTATTGTCCTTGACATCTTTTTATTTACTAATTATCTTTCTTTCTTTGTAATTTTCATTATGTTCATTAAGTCTGAAACATCAGATGATGGGCAAAGTCCAAAAAGCAAATAATTTTTAATTGATTTAACTACAAAGTTTGAGATTTTGGCAGCAGGAAAGATTAATGCTTTGGCATTCTAGGTTAAGAAATCTCCTTGTCTGGTAGGTGGCTAACACTTTGGAGAACTAGACTTTCTCCACCTTCAGGTTAGAAGTGTAGATGGAGGCAGTATGTATTGCACAACACTGACATCTATCTACCATCCTACAAAATGTTACATCCCAGAAGACTGAAAAATGTGTGTTGCAATGCATAGGAGCAATCGCTGAGGAATACAATGCATTCTTCTACACTCTCGTGTCTCAGGACACGCTGGAGATGAGTTACTCGCGCAAGAGACAGAGGTTCCTTGTCAATCAGGGGTACAGCTACAAGGTGATCACCAAGCTGGCAGGAATGGATGAGGTACAGTGTGTTAATGATGTTCATGCCATGCAGTGTGATACATTTCCTTCTGTAAAACCAACAACTTGCACATCCAGATGCAGATATTTATAATATTAACCCACTGATACACATTGTGTCAGTAGACTTTTATCATCAGGGAACCATACCAGTTGTTAAAACCCAGTGAATTATGATACAGTTTGTGACATTAAAATGCAAGTATAGTAAGTTGCATTAAAATATATAGGTATATGGTATACATAAAGTATATACATACATAGCTCTATTATGCATAATATTAATATGTGTCGTGTGGCAGCCTTGTTAAAATATATAGATACACAATACAAAGAGTTATGGTATACATAATATTGATATAAAATATGTTCCATTATCCCCCATTAGCAGATTTCTTAATTCTAATCTATTAGCATGTTTTTAATAATGGTATATTGCAGTGTGCTATATCCAAGAACATTTTTTCTGATGCTGTTGTGTAATTTAACCTTTATCGTATGACATTTAATTTAGTCTTCTTGTCTGTGGTATGGTGTTTATGTTAGACAGCCCTTTAAATCGTTGCACGTGTTTGCCTATAAATATATATAAATTTTGAACCGAAGGTGATGAAACAATGAAATAATCTGCACTGTTGCGAATAAATCGGAGATATTTCAGTTCAAAAAAGATTCCGTAGAAATGATTAGTGCCTACACGCAGGAAGTTAATTTAAAAGTTTTATAATTTTCAATTTATTTTATTTACGTTTCTGTTTCGGACCTGATGTATGCACAGGAAATTTCAGCATGAAGATTTTTGGAGTTGTGCCTTGGCGTGGTAGTGTCAGAAACACCATCTTACATCACACACACACCATCCTTTCTCAGAACTTCACTAACAACTTTTTTCTTCACGCCACTCGCAGTTCACAAGCGACATTTTAGCTGCGTTGCTGTCACGAACTGAGACTGACCAAATTTTGTTGAGTGCTGTTCCAGTCTACCGACTTGCGCCATCATTTCCACTATGTCTTTCGCGAGGAGGAATTGAGAGTCTCTACATCATATTTTCTTATTTCATCAAGGAAAGAGTAACTAAAACAGAGATATTTCAGCGGTTGTCTAAAAATGCATAAAATTCCATTGCCTAAATAAACGATTCAGTCGCTTGATCCCCCTGCTTCTTCACTCTCACTGTCCCAAACCATTTCAAATATCTGGTTTGGGGACAGGAACCCGGCTCTTACGCACAGACATTGCAGAGTGCTGACTCAGAAATTAATATTCAGTCCGGCTTATTATTATGAAGTTGGAACAAGTGGTAACGCATTGAAATGCTATATTATTTCAGCTGGTTTATCGCTTTAATATTTACAGATAAGTCTGTTTATTTCTATATATCAAAGTGCAGTTGGAATTGTAAGCCCAGCGGAGTTTGCGAATGAAGCTTTTCACTTGTACTAAGTTAGGGGAAAATCATTATCTCATTGAACTGCCAGTAATTACCTGTATTTATTTGTACGGGCAAATTTATGCATCCTGTTTATCTTAGTTTTCAAACCATCCTTCTCGAATAAGGCAGAAACTGAAATGAAATGTAACACTGGCGTTTGAGAAAATTTAGCATTGGCATTTTATCATATACGGACAAGTGGTACTTAGTCCTTTTAGCAGTAATATATCCTGCGACAGTCGAAATAAAGTGTGTCTGTGGTATGGCTACAGGATCACAAACTGTAAAGCATATCACTGAATGGCGTAGTTGGTGGGGGTAACGAGTGGGATACACAGCAAGAAAATTCTTATATGAAGCAGCCTTCAGGAAGAGACTTCCTGTAACAGCAGTGCTTGGCAGAGTGAATGAGGCTTCACAGTGAAATATGTGTGGTCAAAGTGCTGGACGAACGAAATGCAATCTACTGCGAAACGTCTCTTGAGAAGGAAGTGAGTCAGTTGCTTAGCATAAAAACAAACAGACGAGGTTTCGAAGATTACAGGGTGGCTAGAAACAGCTATTCATGACGTGCATATGTACATAATTGGGTAGAGTGGCTGGAGCGTGAATCTGACCACAAAACATTATATAATGTGGAGATAACAAGTGGGACTATAATTCTAAGCCTGTACATTGCTGTACAGAGCATTTAAATGGCCGCAGTGCACCCATTTGGTGCGTTCGTTGGATGCTGATTTAAAAGGAACAGGTGCATTAGTTGGATAAAGGTTAATGGCATATGTGTACTGTAAATTCCAACTGTGTGATGAATTGTTACATTATGTTTAATGACATATGAACGTCTGTTATACAATCCAGTATTGATTTAGTACCTGTGTTGTGCTTAGTATTTAGGTACAATAATGGAGCTGACTGACTAGTAAGTTATTGGATCATACAGCGTACATGTTCATATGTCATTAAACAGAATGCAGCAGTTCATCAAATAGTCAGAATTTTTGGTACATGTGTGCCATACTGCTATGTAACAGCATCATACAAACTGACCTTTGATATAGCATGCTGCAACATAGGTTTACTTGTTATACAAACATGCTACTTACTTACTCCATGATGCAGAGTCCTTCTTGATAAGCTAACTGGTTTGCGGCTAGTCAAATTCCCCGCATTTCACGGAACCCGGCGGTTCATTACCGCACTCACAAGTGTCCGCCACCTATCTCTATCCTGGGCCAGCCCAATCCAGTCCATATACCCACATCCCACCTCCTGGAAGATCCATCCTAATATTATCCACCCATCTATGCCTAGGTCTCCCCAGTGGTCTCTTTTCCTCTGGTTTCCCCACCAAGACCCTATACACCCCCCTCTCCTCACCCATACGTGCCACATGCCCAGCCCATCTCATTCTCCTCAATTTTATCGCCCACACAATATTGGGTGAGGAGTACAAATCATTTAGCTCCTCATTATACATTCTCCTCCATTTCCCCATTACCTCCTCATACAAATATGCTAGTAAGTTAGTATTCGGAAACCTGCTAATGGGGCAACATGAAACATGTTTTGTATTCATATTATGATACCAGTATTTCACCAGCACAAACTGTGACATATTTGGGTTTTAACGATTGATGTGGCTCCCTAGTGATGTCAGTTAACCACCAAGGCATGTAGGAGTGGGTAAATATTATATGCATTTGGATGTGCAAGTTGTTGGTTGTATAAAATGAGTTACAGTGTATTCCTTTGTGTCTGATAATTTGTAAATTGCTGAGCTTATGATTCTCTGAAGGTTTGTGACATTGGTTGGTTTATTATGTGCATGTGATGATGGACCTTGCTAAGTACATGAAATACGCAATATTTGCAGTGGTGTCTGTACTCCTTGGTTTATGTGGTTCTTATTATACTGCCAGTTTTTTTCTTTAATATTTTGACATCAGTGGCAATGGTTGAGATTGGACCAGCACATTATTAGGTTAGTATGTTAACTGATATGATATGGTATACCACTGGGGTGGCCCAGGAATGGTTAGTGAGTACCCAGATGAATAATGTAAGTAGAGTTATTAAAAGAACCATTTTGTATTTGATTTTGCTCACATTCACATTCAGCAAGTGGCCATGCTATAGCTCAGGTAGTGAGATGTTGGTTTCTCATTGTGCAGCCTTGGTTTTACTCAGTGATTGAGACTGGCTTCATGTAGGTGTCCCAGCAGAGTTGAAACCTTAATGTTTGTTAGTGGGTGTGGATTGAGTTTCCAAAATGTTGTATTCGAAAAAATCCCAGGATGATGGTCAATATCCAAACTAATAGTCACATTTAGTTTAAGTTCAGTGTGTATGGCCATGTCACTGCCATGTGGAATAGTTTATTTGCAGCATTTTTTTCTTCGTATCTTATCGTGAGCTATTAACAAAACAGGCAATGTATGTAAACGTAACATTGACATACATTTGTGCAACCATTGTTGCAGTGGAAAAGCAATGAGTATTGAATGTTCTGAGTTTGTATTTGTAGCCTTGGGTATGCAGCATGCAATGCGCCATATTGTCACCTGTGGCCTGCCCGACCGTACTATATTTTTCCACATTATCTCATAAATTGCATGATTTTTGAAAAAAGTTATTGAACGTAAAAATTTTCTCTACAGTTTATCTGAAACATTTCTCATTGTAAGAAGAATTGAGAAAGGTATGATCAAAACTGTATTTTGGTCTTCATGTATTCATGTCAGATTTCAATTAAACTTTAATTTTCTTGGCAGATTTTAAAAAATTACTCATATATCAAATTTCATGAAAATCTGTTCAGTGGGAGCTGAATTGTTCTATGTGGACAGACAGGCATGACGAAGCTAATGGTCACTTTTCACAATTTTGGGAATTTGTCTAAAAGACGGTGTAGTTGCTGCATAAGCTGTAGTACTATGCTTGGTAGTGAGTGTGATAACTAACATTTGTCTAAATACAGAGCTAATGTAAGGACTGAAGTTATGGTGGCAGTAGAGGTGAATTGCTTCTGTTTTGTTTGCTTCAGGAACCTGATTTGTTATACAAGACAAGGGAGGAACAGAGTCAGTTGTTGCAGCAAGTGCTTGCAGCTAGTGACATGGATGCGGATGAGGAGAGAATTCCAGGAGAAGGACCTCGTATAGGACCAACTGTAAGTTTACCTGAACATAGTTATGGCTTACAGTGTGGGTTCTGTAAATGTTGTCTGAGTATACTAGCAATCAAAACTTTAAACTTAGCAGTCATTTCTCCCCATAGAAAATGTGTGCATTCATGCCCATTGCACCCATCAAATTGCCACGATTTAGCACACAGAGCATAAGTGTCTGGTGTATTATATAACAGGTATACAAGGTATTATATAATATTCAGATATACTGCTTGTGACAAGTGTATCTGTAAAGTGACTTGCCTTTCCTACAGTGTTTTTGCCTTTAGATCTTGCCTAGTGCTGGGATGATTTCTTAATGTAGGTGATGGAGGGTCTTGCTGGGGAAACCGGAGGGAAGGAGACCACTGGGGAGACCTAGGCATAGATGGGTGGATAATATTAGGCTGGATCTCCAGGAGGTGGGATGTGGGTATATGGACTGGATTGGGCTGGCCCAGGATAGACAGGTGGCAAACGCTTGTGAGTGCAGTAATGAACCTTCGGTTTCCATGAAATGCGGGGAATTTCTTGACTAGCTGCAAACCAGTTAGCTTCTCAAGAAGGACTCTGCACCATGGAGTAAGTAAGTAAGTAAATAAGGTGATGGCCAAGTGTACTTGTCATTCTGATCTCAGTAGATTGGGTGCAGTTCCTGGTTTGCCCCCCATTGTCAGGGTTACATAGGAGGCTTCTAAAATCATCTTGTAAGAGTTTTTGTTCTAGTAAGTTTTTTTCTGAATAGTTTTTTTGTGATTCTAGGTTCAGCGCCGGCTTGGCAACATCAGTTCTCTATCAGGAGCTGATGATACTGTTTATTTGGAGTACAAGAAATCCTCATCTTCCATTATTAAGCATCCCCTGTTCAAAAAGTTCAGGACGTGACTGAAAGATATAATTAAAAATGTGGCCCTAAGTTGTCTGCTCAGACTGAACCCCTGTGCACGTAGATGTCCAATGACGGTGACTGATGAGTCACAGAAAGAAGTCCCATGGATTGATCCCTTCACATGTTGCTTGAACTGTTATGCTTTCTCCACCAGCATATTTCCCTATAACTAAACCAACATATGATCAGTCAACACAACTGTATTTTATTGGCACCACACTACATGTTTTGGAACACTCGATTCATCATCAGGTGTAAACAGGCTTGAAATTTATAGGCAAAATCAGCTGCTATTATAATGTTGGAGTCTCAGTACTTTTGGGATCCCGCGTTATAAAATAAATTTAACTTTCATAGGTCTGTGCATCGCTAATATATTCTCAGAGTACAACCAACAAGATGGGACTTTCTCAATTTATTTATTTCTCTAAGACACACTACATGTTTCAGACGGTTTTTCCGTCCATCATCACGAGCTCAAAACTGCACACACAGCGTCAGGCGTTTGTCAGACCATTACT
>Ga0123355_10010599_pt1 | contig 14153 bp, 3 predicted proteins | sample TergutEmb28metaG_3_FD_89872 | JGI IMG/M metagenome (GOLD analysis project Ga0123355, IMG submission 89872) | Embiratermes neotenicus P1 segment gut microbial communities from Petit-Saut dam, French Guiana - Emb289 P1 | ecosystem: Host-associated > Arthropoda: Insects > Digestive system > Gut ... | reverse complement strand
CACGGATACCACTCCAACCCAACCACACCGAAATTCCAACACACATCGAACCAAGAACAATACGACCAATGTGGTAATTCAACAGAATAGTCGCAAGTTCCTGATGATAGATATATTAATGTCCGAAACATATTGAGCACATAAGAAGCGAAATAAAATAGCAAGTGACATCAAGTTGGTCTTTTATTCTTCAACTATCACAATGATGCACGGTCCAATAAACATAAGATGTAGGAAATACTTTGAAATTTCTTATCAAGAATTCTTTTACTCTTGGCGCATGGAATGGAGAGGAGGGAACTGCAGGAAAATATTAAGGTGGGTGTTAATAGAATGAGTTTTGGTGATGGAAGGCGGATAAAACCGGCTCAAAATCTGGTGCAGCTTTGAGACTTCGTATTAAAAACGCACTGGACTTTTGGTTTCTAGACCTCGAGTCTCTCAAGTCAGCTGACTGTTCGCCTTGTCATTAGTCAGTGTTATATTTATTTAATTAACAACTAAATAGAGTTGCAATTAGCGAAATGTTAATTTTTAAATTTTTGAAGAGAATGTGTGTAGAAAAATTCTGGAATTCTTAAACAGAAATATGAGGATGGGTCAGTCTACAACAAAAGTATTTCCGAGCGGAACGCATGTAGATTAATTTTCTGCTATTTAAATGTCTGGTCAATATTACGTATTTGTTAATAAATATTATCATTATAAAACACGAAATGTAAAAGAGTTCCCTCATTACCTTATGTTGTTATTCTAAAAAACTACAAAAACTATCATTTTAATAAGAGTTGCTTGTAAAAAGCGTGACATCACACGTCACAGAACCACACAGAGAGCATTTTGATCTCACATATTTAATTGTGTTTCTTTAAAGGTAGTAAAACAGGCCCGTAATAGATAGTCAGGCATTTAGGATTTGGCGGCATGGTTTGGATTGGACTTGTAACTGGACTCCATTTACTCTGACGTCATTCACCATCTACCGCCGTAAAGTGGTGGCTGCCGTCTGGTAGGACAGCCGGTGTGAATTTCCGGTAGGGGCGGGACTTTGTACTTTTCCATCATATCTGGACTGACTGCATCCCAACCAGCATTCTTGCAGAAGGATACTGAACTCACTCCTTGGAATTTAAGTGACCGGGACGTAAAAGTAACTACTGAACTCCGGGTTTAAGAATGCACGAAGCTTTATCTATGTTCCGGCTAAACATATCCACTCTCGCGAACCGCTATATCAGTTCACTCTTCCCGTTCTTAATTTGGCAATATTTATAATATCTGCCAAGGACTGTTCGTTTGTAACATGTGACCACTTGGAATACATAATAAAGCTATCACTTTAATGTGTGGCACGCGGTGGCTACAAGCCGGAAGGTCGCGAGTTCGATTCCCGATGGTGTCATTGGTGTTTTTCATAGACATAATACTTCCGGTCGCACTGTGGCTCTGGGGTCGACTCAGCCTCTAACAGAAATGAGTACCAGGAATATGTCTTGGGGGGTAAACCACCTTCATGTGCCGATTGTCTTGAAATCAGGAAGTGTCAACCTCCTGGAACCCAAAGGGCCTCTTCAGACCAGTAATGGGCGTTTTTGTCAATTTCATTTACGTTTTTCAAGTTTGTCACATTTTTGTTGTATTTCTGACAGATTTTAGAATTTATATTGTTCAGTTATTGCAAAGTCACTATATATATATATAATTATATATATTATAATTATAAATTTTGGTTTTGTTCAGATTCCGATTTAGCTAGAGGGCAGATTTTTCAGTAACTTCTCTAGTGGTAATATAACTTATGAATTGAACTTTAAGCTATACCGAGGCAACGGAAATATGTGTCGTTCTGGGTGAGGCAAATGATCTCGAAAATTCTCCCATTCTACCTGTGTCGCAATTCCTTGTGCCATCCAGTCCAGCGTATCTGTCTGCTAGTGAATATTACCACTACGAACATCCTTGAGAAAGGGGTGGCTAGACGACTGCACAGGACCAAAAGGAATTGACAGAAAAACTGCAGGTCTGTTCGTGGGACTTTGCTTGATGAATTAATGTCAAGTCCACCAATTTTTATCTTGAACTGCAGACATCCGCCTGTCGGGCCCGTCTGATGGAGCCAGGCTTCAGACTCAAAGTAATGGGTCTACTGCATGTGAGTATCCGGCCTCTCCCAATGGAGGGTCGTATTCGATCACAGGCTGGCCCATATGTGGGATTTGCGATGGATAAAGTGGCAGTGGGGCAGGTTTCCCTCAGGGTACTTTAGTTTCTCCTGTCAGGCTCATTGCACCAATGTCCCATGCCCATTTACTCGTCTACCATATATGCTATCTAATTTTAGCAACGGAGACAGCCGTTCTGTCTCCGCTGGGCTGTACATCGAATTCATATAAATGGCGATTCAGTCTTGTACTGAGTATTGTTTTCCAAACAGATTTATATGTGCGTGGTATTTGCATCCTTTTAAAGACTAAGACTTATTTTATGTACCACCAGCTACAACGTTCAAAGATTCTCTGTTCCACCCATAATGCATTTATGTGTTTTGCGTGGATCCCAGAACAAACAGCGATTTTTCTCTATACAAAATTAACTTACCAGTTTTATAACCGAGGCAGAGAGTGTTTACTGCGTGGTACGAACTGGGTCTTTTAAAGAGACAGATACAGTTTCGTCCTTAAAGGGTAAAGATGAACGTACTTTCTAAGCACTAGTGCCTCAGCCTGCATACAGGTACCACACCACCCCAGCCAAACTACAACGTAACACCAACACACATCGAACCAGAGCAATATAACCCATGAAATAACTCAACAAATAAGTCGCAAGCTCCTGAGGATGAATGTATTAACATCCGAAACATGTTGAACATTAAATAATGAAATAATAAAGCAAGTGACATCAAGTTGGTCTCTCTTTATTCAACTATTGGAATCTGTACTTTATACAGTCTCCTGTAGGACCTGTAATAAAATTTTATGTTACCGGTCTGCTTGTTGGAGAAACTCCTGGCACAATTTTCGTTTCATTCAATGAAAAAATTTGCTACTATTCAAAATGATGATTCTAAATGATAATTTATCTTATGCCATTTTTATACCTGTTTATTGTCTTTTTCGTTGTAAAAACTTGTAATAACGGATAACAAATATCAATAGATCTGAACAATGACGTTGCAAATAGAGCGCAAGTTCGTAACAGGTGACTCTACAACATGAACACCACGTGTTAGCTAACAGAACTTTTGCGATATATCAAAATTCCGCCGCGGTACACGTGAGACCTTCATCCTTAAGAGGGGTGTTGGGCAGCGTAGTTAGGTCGGATGTACCGACGTTTCGGGACACCATTCGGTCCCGTCTTCAAGGATCAGGCTATTCATTCTTGGACTGCATGAACTTTGAAACTTCAGTAAGCAACCATCAACTTAGTTCGCGTAACAACTCAGAAGAAAAAGGCCTTACACTTATCACACACTGAGATAGTAGCAAGGCAGCAGCGAAATGCTATTTTATTCTCTGTGATTTTCCGATTCCTTTTCTTTACTGCAGCGGCACATACGTGTCTCGAGACTGTCCTAAATTCGTGTCGCTGGTGTGAAGTCCGGTGTTGGGGAGGGCCATGCTTACATAACGTAGTAGAATGCCATCCCACTTGATATGACACAGTGGAAGAATCGCTGATTTCTTTAGCGGCAGAAAGAGATGCAAGGTTTTGTGTAAGGTTCATTGTATGGAATGTAATTCTGCTGCACACTTCAGCAAATAGTATCACCTATCTCCCATTCAGCAATAAATCTGCACGTGTATGATTCTGCCGTTGTTCTCTTTATTGGAAAGAACTGTTCCTTAAAAGGACCCGTGACTTTTAGATAAACAAACACACACGCACATTCATACACACACATTCCACACGTTATACAAAGAGCATTACAACGGATAGACCTGTCGATAGTCCTGCACTGAGACCAGTGTTTCACATCTCCAGTTGCGTAAATTCTCTGCTCATTGTAAGAATGGAACACATAAAGAGACTGCAATAATTGATACCATGTCCGCTCTACCGACCCCAGACGAGGTGACTGACCTTTCTGAGGCCTTCACCTCGTCCAGCATGCCTCTGTGGATGAACGACATACGTAAGATTGCGGCTCATTTCTGAAGACAAATTTTTGTTATATAAGGCTCAGACTTTCAAAAGCCCTACTGATCTGTGACAGAAAGGACTGCCAGTGCATGTTATCAAGATTCAATAGCGAGTGAATATTTTATATGCTTTATATATATATATATATATATATATATATATACGAATAAAGTGTTACTACTTTCTGACCTACTTTCCTTCCTTGAAAAGAGTAAACTAATGGCTTAAATATTATGGAGCCTTTGCTCCTCTACAAAGCCGAGCAAGAGAGTTGCAGTCGATGGGTAGTCTATATCATGCTCGTTTCTAGCGCTGTTGCAAGAATATGTGTAAAACACAATCTGCTGTAACCTAATTTAAATTACGCGAAGTAAAATTAAGGTAAATTTTGCCCTAGATCAGGTCGTGGAGGAACAAAAGGGGAGTAGAGTTATAGCTCTACTCTTTATTTAACTTCGCGACTAGATATGGGTGTGTTGTCAACGTCATTCCCCGGTCGCTTTACCTCCCGGGAAAGAGACACAATACCTACTGTACAGGAGTTTGGATGGGCCCCTCGGCCGGTCTGGACGGTTGCGGAAATACTCGCTCCTACCGGGACTCGATCATTGGACCTTCCCGCGTGTAGCGACTCTCTATACTGACTATAATGTCCCTGCCCACGGTTGTACAAAGTAAAGTTTCGTGTTAATAACTTGCATACTCGCCCAAAGCTGGATACGAACAACTATGCGATAGCTCATACGAGCAGAACTGCAGGTACTTCTTCTCCTAATGTAATTAGACAGCTAAAAAGGGAAAGTCAGTTATAACTATGGCGCTGAAAATATTTTATTGTGTTTGTTACTCATGCTAAATATTTCGGCTAATATTAAAGTCGTTAACGGGCGACAGTTTAAATACATATGTGCGAGCAAAATACTGGCCAACATTAAATTAATAATGAAATAAATTAAGATTTCAATTGTACATTACAATATTTCTTATTGTCATTTAGCCGAAACTTTGTGTACGCCTAATGATACTTAACTGCCGATCATAGCATCCGCACAGTCTAAGGCGTGGGTCTTCGGCCACTCGCTTGCTGGGTTTTTGGGTTTGAATACCAACGGGGGCATGAATGTTTGTGTCTTATGAGTTTTGTATGTTGTCAGTTTGAGGTCTTCTGTCGGGCTGATCACTCGTGCGGAGGAGTCCTACCGAGTGCGTTTTGTCTGAGTGTGATGGTGAAACCTCGACAGTGAGGATGCCCTGGCCCACTAGGGGCTGTTACGCCATGTATAAATGATACATAATTATGCATTAATCTAACATATTAAAACACGTGATGTAATATTAAAAACTGTTACTCGAATTCCTCCTTCGAACGTGCACACGTGTTAAGAACGTGTGTTGTGCACATTAGAAGGGGCAACTTAATTAACGATTTTTAACAGAAGTATTGCCGATCTCAGTTGCCGCGCGGCCTAAGGCTTGGGTCTACGGCCGCTCGCTTGCTGGGATTGTGGGTTCGAATCCCGCCGGAGGCATGGATGTCTGTTGCGAGTGTTGTGTGTTGTCAGGTAGAGGTCTCTGCGACGGGCTGATCACTCGTCCAGAGAAGTCCTACCGACTGTGAAGCGTTGTGTGTGATCTAGAAACCTCAAGAATTGGGAGGCCATGGCCCGCGTTGGGCCGTAGCGCCACAGGGGGGAAAAGCAGAAGTACTAGTTTATTAAATTATGGATTTTAATGTTTTATGTTAATATACTATTATTTATTATTACATAAAATATTGGGTAAACGAAAATAGGAAACACCAATGTGTATTTTTGAGATAAAAATTATTTTTATTAATAAGCTACTGTTTACAAGCACTTTTCTAACGCATATGTTTTTAAGCTGTTGGGTAATGGTGGCTTTTATACGAGCCGAAAAATGTAGCATAATTACGAGCGACAGTAACACATTGTCAACACAACAGTTCCGATTGGCGGTCCTGCTTTTTCTATTGAATTATTTACGCATCACAAGAAGATGTCTGGCCCTAAAATCAGGCCGGTGTGTAATTTTTTCCGTTCTGTTCTTTCTTTCTTTCTTGGATTCAGCTGTTAAGTTGAAAGGTCCTGTTTCAAATATCCTACAGTATTTTTCTTCCTCCGATTACGTGACCATTTTTCACACATTTATAAGTAAACAAGCAAAGTACCAATCATTAATTAACGCGAGTTTCGGAAGGGGCAGCCAAGAATATGACAGATATTTAGAAATCACAATTAGGCTTGATTAAAACTCTGACTATGAGAAGAAAATTGACAATAATTTAAACTAGGCAACTGGAATAGGTTACTGTTTTTTTTTGTGTGTGTGCGTGCGTGCGGACCCAACTTTTTTTTTTTAATTTAACGGCGCTGTCAATTGTGAACAGTAACTGGCGTGGTTGGTAGATAAATAGACGTTAGTATGGAGAATGGCGAAATGATGCTGACAGGGGAACACAGAATGAAGAAGGAGAAATGGTGGGAAAATTCTGACGGAGGAAAACCAAGTGAGTACGGAGAAATGGAGGAATGATACTGACATGGGAAAACTGAGCTAGGACAGAGAAATGATGGAATGATACTAGCAAAGGAAAACTGAGTGGGTTTGGGAGATGGAATAGTACTGATTGGGACAACCGAAGTACTTGCGATGAATCCGCCCCAGAGCTTCTGCGTCCGCCACAATTCTTACATGCGTTGATTTCAGATTTCACCCACATCCATTTTGTGAGAGGCCGACGACTAACCACCTGAGCCATGGAAGGCCCTCACTTTTAGTTTATGTACCATACCTGGTAGCGAATCTTCGCAGTAGCATAGGTTCCCATGGTATGTCACAGGAGGTATTGCACTTTATATCATTAGAAACTAAGACATATTTTACCTATAAATTACATTTAAAACCCCGAATGACGGTAGGCTGTGTGTTATCTTGGCGTATACCGCCATGGAACAGAATATTACCAAAAAGGGAAAAAGTCTCCCTCTCCCCCACCCCCCACCCCAATTCACATCTGCATAGTCACCAAACATCTAAGTCTTTTCGTCAGTCGAGTTGTATGACCAACCCATCACACGTTAACACGATCCATACTAAGTTTTAACAGAAACGGAATAACATCCACTGTTTTTGGATTGACGGTGGACTAATAACGCATGCGCATGTCTGTATTTCTGTGCCATTTTGTGATTTTCGCAAGACTGTCTATACCCCATTCAATCCACACAACCAGTGTTGCATGTAAAACTACCCTACATTTTTATGTTCTTAACGAATTACATTTTCTACTCTGTAGGGTCGACATCAGAAGAATCCCCCCCCATAGCGTAATAGCCTCTAGTGGGCCAGGCCTCTTCATTTTCGAGACTTCACGATCACACCCAGACATTCCTCAATGGGTAGGACTCCTCTGCACGAGTGATCAGCCCGAGACAGAGATCTCTATCTGACGACACGCAACAGCCACAAAGGACAGACTTCCATGCCACTCCGGGATTCGAAACCGCAATCCCAGCAATCGAGCTGCTGCAGACCTAGGCCTTAGACCGGCCACCAGAGGAGTAGCATGTACAGTACTATATGTGGGGAAGCACGAGAGGAAAGAACATTATTCCTTTTGTGACAGCATTGCTAATCAAAAGACTCCTGGAACTGAAGTCGGTTTATAAATGAGATGATTTTTCTGTAGCATAGAAAGAACCATTAAGTCCGTACAATCAGCATTGTTGCCGGTATGTGTGTGTGGTGACTCATACACATCTATGTTTCAAACATGTGTTGTCAGGAACACTTCCCCGGATATAAAGCCACGGCACGACGTTAGGAGGACACTATAGAATACCGGTACAGGTACGACCACGCGTTCTTAATTTCGGTACGAGTTAAACCTGGGTGCTCATCTTCACGTCGTGGCCGGTTCATGACACGGGAAAATGCCACCGGCTCCCTAATAGGATAGGAAGCTTGGAGGCCCTGCGGCCTGTTTGGGGTTTCGGTAAAGAGTACGGTCTTCTTACCCTTGACAGCAGTCGAACCACTGCCCCACGGTTATTCAGACAGTAGCCTCGTCATTTAACGACTGAGCTATCCCGGTTCACATAAGGCTGACCTTTACTCGGCTACACCACGAATTCATTTTGGATTATAGAATATGAAACGGTAAACATGTGCTCTTTTTGCATTCAGTGCCATAGTCTAACTCAGCAGTTCAGGTTGATCATCTGGTTGTTCCTTTCCTTGTATGGGCAATCTTCGATATCACGTCTGGTTTAGATCACTCTCTCTGTCTCTAATGGGCAAGGGAGCATCGTTCTCTTACGTCATTCCAGTAGTGCATCCCGACTGTTATGCTGACAGTAGCTTATCAGACAGGCACTTTCTGAAAGCAGTATTCATGAGCCTTATTAGTCCATACCATAACAAGTATCTTCCTATGTATATTTGTCGTAACAAACAAACTCCGTGCATATGAACATTCGTAAGAAACTAATTCCTGGGCCTTCTTAACTTTTGGAACTGGAATGAGCAAGGAACTTTCTCTTCACGGAGTACGTTGACAACTAACAAACCCGCACACACCTGGTCATGAAATCTTGAGACCGTCGATCGCTTGCGCCGTGCTTCGACGCATTGTATTTCGCTTGACGAGGTTCTCTTGTCATTAGTCTTGTATTCGGAGTCTACAAAGCCCACGGATGGAGTCCAATCGCTCAACTATACAAACAAAACTTATGGAGACATAAGTCATTCCTAGACATAAAAAGTGACAAATAATTTGGGGAAATTTCGAAGTTAGAGTCTTCATAATCTGTTCGCTTTCTTTTCTTTACTGTTTAAGCGATCTGGCCTATAACGATCCAGTACTATTTCTGAACCAAACAATGCCTTAAATAGTTGGTATGGTTTATTGCATTGCAAAATGGCTCATCGCAATATCCCTACAAATATGTACCTTGCCTTATATCCATGACTCAAGCAAGATTTGAGCATGTGTTTGCCAGGGATCCGAGTTCATAAAAGCGGAAGCTGTCAGTAATAATTCGTGCTCACATTTGGAAATGTGATTGTATAAATTACGCTGATACGACGGAACATCTGACAAAATTAGAAACGTTTAGAATGCTGGTCTTAAAAGTACTGATTTAAGAGGTCACACTAAGAATACTTAGGAGCCGGGGTAGGCTTCGGGCTAGGCTAGGAGCAACATAATTTTTAACTTCGCCAAAATGTCCAGACCGGCTCTGAAGCCCACCCAACCTCACATTAGATGAATATGGTGGTAAATCGGCCTTATCTAGCGTCCAAGTTAAGAATAATTCAAGCTACATATTCATCACCCCATATGCCTTCATGGTGTGCAAAGGCACAAATTTAGCGTTATCTTAATTTACCTTAGGTGCCTAGGTACAGGTACGAAAAGGATCGTAGAGAAAGGAAGTGCTGGGACACAGAATTTGGGGTGTACTGGCACAGGATAAGTGTAAAATGGCGAACTTGTGGACCTGTTCGCACACGTGAAGACATTTCTTATTACATAAATTTTGGACATTGGACCAGCTGAATAAGTGTCAAATGTACATAGAAAACGTTGCATGATGAAGTTAATTATTAAGATTGTGTGTAAAGAATGTAAAATGAAAGCATAAAAGAGAGACCTTGCCTTATTTTCTACGTACCTCAGATCTGAATATATTCGAAGGATTTCCATTGAATTCAATGTTGGGAAGTCTACACGAAAAATTGTTTGGAACAATTTTCACTCTAGTTCTTATCGATAAGAAACAATAATCCTTAATTTACAAGAAGCAGAATTATACGTTTCTACTTGCCCCAGAACAACTCACCTTACAAAAGCCACTTGTGTAAGACATAAATACAGCTGCCCCTGGAACTCTATAACTCCCACTCTAAACATGTCTGTAGTGTTAATGTTTCAAAAACCCCAAGAAAAGCGTCTTCTGCCTTCGTACAGCCTGACAACTTTACATCCGAACCCCAATAGAATGACGTGAGGTTGGAAGTTCTCGTGGCAGTGATTACGAAGATAATCACATTTTGACGCCGTGCGATCTTGTAGTTTTATACAGACTCTCAAAATACCCTACTTAAATTCATCTTCGACCCACTACCACTTTGAACCTGCCGATGGAGGCAGAAAGTTCGCCTTAAACGTCAGAACACATCTACCAGAGTGTGTGGCGTCCCATCTTCAAATTTGAAGAATTCCTTTGTATTCCTTCTTGATAGTAAAAAGTTTCCAACACAGACGCCAGAACTTGCTACAAATTTTTTGTATCCCGTAGGGTCAGGTGGTCCCCTGCGCTCCAGCGTCTGAGCAGGACCTTATCTACGTCCCTGCACCGTTTGGATTCCAGGCCAGTCTGTGAGGGATTTGTGGTGGAAAGAGTGACACGCCAACGGAATATCCTGCGGGTATTTCGGGCTTAGCTTGGTTCTGTTGTTTAACCAATGTTCTTTATGCATTCATTCATTCCTTTATTACCGATGCTACATCTATATGATACCAGCAACTGACCGCGCCATTGAATAGTACATTTGTAAAATCCTGTGGCACGCCTAAAAATTCGACTTCGGTTATAACGTCATGAAAGGGACAAAATACTTTTGTGGCTATAAATGAGTGTCGTTACAACCGAGGAGTATAATGTTATGCTTAACAGTAACGAATTAATTGGTACTACAGAATATCTGACCCTATAGGCGAGGTGTTGTATAAACCGATGTCGTTATAACCGGGTTCGACTGCATTTATTCCTACATAAAGCGAATAAAAAACACGTCAAAACTGTTTCGTTCCCGAGGAGATGAGGTCTGCTGTATGTTGTTTTGTGTTGCACAAAAATTAGTGTCATTCCCTGTAATAATGTAACATCTTTATAGAGATTTTTTTTTTGTGGAAGTATGCTACAACTTCTTTTGAAATGTCTTCCAGAATGGCAAATGCCGATGCACGACAAGTAATTTTCAATAATTTTATCCAATTATAGTTTATTTATAAACTTCTCCTTAGGACTCAAATCTCTTGAGAAGTGACACTGTATTGTTGTTTGTGTGGTTCCCGACATTTCGAGAAAATCTAGTGCATTCATCTCCAAGGGTGAAAAAGAGACACTACTTGCCTTCCAAACATGGGAAAACTCTCAACCAACGGCTCAGCTTCACATTTTAGTAGAGCTAAATCTTCAAACACTCTGCTGCGAAGAATTCGAAAATCGAACAAAACAAAACAAAAAACTTTTCCTATTTGACTATAAAGTGCCAGAAGAAAACTGAGGGTTAATAAACAATGTGACTGTATTTGAGAAGGCAGTGTTGTACTGTACTATCTGATGTTAAGTTACTAATTCTTGGAAAGACTTATTTCTCCGAAAAGTTTGAAACTCTATAGCTTGTTATTCCTTGAGACAGGAATCTTCATATTCACAGCCGTGTTAACCTAAGTCTCACAAGTAAGGCGAAGCTGGCATATTTCGTACTAGCTGTTGTGTCAGTTTAGCTGTAGTCATGGCGTCGACACAGTAAGGAGTGAATTAAGTATATGGGGTATGCGGGTGCTGTGTGGCCCTGAACGTTCTGATAGAGTGCGTTAATGGCGAAGGAATTCCAAACTCCTGGTGTTATTATTATTATTATATTCTTTATTTAGCTACCTAGTCGATAACCGTATTATGGTAATAAGAAAAAACGAGTGACATGGCCAAAGCGTGTTGTTCACATAGGAGAGAGGAGAAATGCATGTCTTTGTGAGAAACCTGCATGAACAAGAAAGCATGGAAGACCTAGGCGCAGTTAGGAGATAATATTAAAAAGGATATTTAAACAACAGAATGAAAGGATGTAGACTAAATTTATATGGCCCAAGATAGGGACAATTATAGGACTGCTGTGGGCAAGGCAATGATTTCTCGGTTTCCATACTACACGGAGAATTTCTGAACTTGCTAAGAAATTATCGGAGTCTGAGGAAGGGCCCCCTCCATGGAGTTAGTAACTCGAACTAGGCTTACATAGAAACGATGACTTGAATGATGGTGGATAACAGAATGGAAAGAAAGTGGAAGGAACCGAGTATGATCTCAGTTAAAATGATGTCATGTACTTTAGTAGATTGACTAGAACATCAATCGGGATATTCGGGTCTTATTTATGTGGTTAAAAATCACGATCTCTTAGAGTGAAGAAATAAAATTAATTGTATGTAACAGATGAGACTTAAGATTATGATGGCTGTCTACTAGATGATTGCTTTCTTCTGCGTCACGACACCGTGTAGTTTCGCGGGTAGGCCCTAGCACAAAATTACCGTCATCAGGGGAGCAAACAAATCCCCTCGAAACGTCCGTACCTAACTTCTCAATTACATGGTATCACAGAAACACATTACTGTTGTGGTAACGCTCTAGACTTGCGTTCGGGAAGTGTGCGGTTCCAATGTTAGCAGGAAAACCAACTACCCAGACTAACGTTTCTTCGCGATTTTCTCACACCCTCCAGGCAATGTCGGGATATTTCTCTTAGTTCACGCCACGGGTTCCTTCTTCCACATTTTCTCCTATTCAGTATTTGCTAATGATCCCCTTATTTGGCACCGTATTTTCTGAGTTAATGAGAGACTTATTAAATAACTTACAAGATAAAGAAAGATATGAGCTATATTAATAATTGTCCAATGAGATGCAGCACAAAGCAGTCTATTATTATTCTGTAAGTTCACTCTACATGTTTCGGGTGTCAATCACACCCATCATTAGGAGTACACAAAACTGTAACTAGAACCTCCGGTACTGGTCATATTTTTGTGCAGCTACCTCCCTCCAACGTGGCCAAGCTTGGCGTGGTTGACACCCGAAATATGTAGAGTGAACATGCAGAATAATAAATAGACTGATTTGTTTTGCATCTCGTTGGACAATTATTAATATAGATCAGCGATACACTGAACCATAAACATAAAGATATTAGCATATTGTTTCTTTGGAAGGTCTTATTTTTTAGGAAACACTTACTATACACCAAACTGTAGGCCCTTTTATTTGTGGTGTAATGTCTTAAGCTTTATATTTCTGACATCTTGAAGACTTTATGTAAGTAAACAGAACACACATCAAAGACAAGTCATCAAAATTTGTTACGAACTTCGTGAAATATTGTATTATTCACCGTAACCCCAAAACCACTGCTACTCGTTATGAAGAAGGATTTATCTTCTAATTTCTTAAAATGTAATGAAGCTTGCATTTCCAAATTGCCACTATTGGTAATGAAGTGCAATAAGATTCGATCCTAATAGCGTCTGTTAAAAATACATCACAAGTATGAAACCTGACCGTAATAATGTGCATACCTTCTATGGTACTTCATGGTCACAAATTATTACTCGCTAATCAATTCAACGGAAAATTACAAGGGCTACATTCTAAACCTCTGAAGACTACAACTACAAGGAAAAGTCATTAAATAACAGGAATTTTATTCTAAAGTGCATGGAAAAGTATGCACAACGAAAAATCTTATTTCGGGACACAAAATGGCTCCTTAGTAATATGTCATATAGGGATCGTGACGATCAAGCAGTTTGAGCCTGCGCAGTAGGCCGTACAACATGACCGCTCCACTGTCAACTTGCACCGTGGAAGAGCAACGAAGCGTTATTCTTTTTTTATGGTCAGAGGGTGTGAAACCTTCCGAAATCTACAGAAGAATGAAGGCTCAGTATCGCGCCATCGGACTTTCACTTGTTTGGACCTATGAAAGAACATTTGCGGGGCCAGAAGTTTGCAGATGACGACGAGGGAATGGAGGCGGTGCAAAGTTGGTTAAAGGCCACGCCAAAAAGCTTTTTACTAGAGGGCATCCGCAAGCTTGTGGACAGGTGGACCAAGTGTGTTGCGAAGCAGGGGGACTATGTCGAAAAATAAGACACAGACAATTTCTGTAAGTACTCTTGTAAAAAAGTTATTACGAGT
>Ga0123355_10010598_pt1 | contig 14153 bp, 7 predicted proteins | sample TergutEmb28metaG_3_FD_89872 | JGI IMG/M metagenome (GOLD analysis project Ga0123355, IMG submission 89872) | Embiratermes neotenicus P1 segment gut microbial communities from Petit-Saut dam, French Guiana - Emb289 P1 | ecosystem: Host-associated > Arthropoda: Insects > Digestive system > Gut ... | reverse complement strand
TCGCTTTCAATGTGCCGCAAAGCGGCACATGCCGCCTACGGCGGCAATAAGCCAATGCCCCTATAGGCTTTTTATGAGGCTTGCTATGGCATTGCTTCATTGTTGACACAAAAAAATCCCAATGCTATTTTCTACCCATGGATATTTCAAATCTTACAGGCATAGGCGAAAAGCGGGCAACCGCCCTCAGAAGCGCTGGACTGCACACAGTCTTCGACCTAATAAATTACTTCCCCAGAGATTATGACGACCGCAGCCAGATAAAAACCGTAGAGGAGCTACTCCCAGGCGCGGTAAACACCATCCGAGGGAGGCTTGCAGGCGAGCCGGAAAATGTAAACCCATCAAAAAAGAAAAAAATCGGATCCCGCCCATTAACCCTGACAAAGGCCGTGTTAAAAGACACCACCGGCAGCCTGGAATTGGTCTGGTTTAACCAGCCATACCTAAAAAAATATTTCCGAACCGGGCAAGAGTACGCTTTCACCGGTAAAGTGCGCCTAGACTATAAAAACCGTTTGCAAATGGAATCGCCGGATTACGAGCCTTGCGGCGAATTACAGCTATCCTCCGGCAGGATTGTGCCAGTTTACACTGCCCCCAAGGGCTTTTCACAAAAGACCTTTCGGGCCTTAATTTTTCAAGCATTGACGCTATGTAATAAGGCAGAAAAAAATGGAACGCTTTCATGTGGAAGCGCGGGTTCGTCTTTTAATGAAACCCTGCCTCTTTCCGTCCGGCAGTTGCATAATCTTTGTGACCGCAAATGCGCTCTTGCAAACATCCACTACCCCGAATCAGATCATGCATTTATGACGGCGCGGCGGCGGCTGGTGTTTGAGGAGCTTTTTTATATGCAGATGGCTCTGTTTACTCTAAAAGGGCAGGCAAGCCAGCACCCTGGGATAGCGCTGAAAGATACAAACAGCGCAGCTTTTGAAAATAGCTTGCCCTTCGCGCCAACCAACGCCCAAAATCGGGTACTGGAAGACATAAAAGCCGATTTTAAGCGCGGCACCCGCATGAACCGCCTGATACAAGGGGATGTAGGCTCTGGCAAGACAGCCGTTGCCATGGTCGCCGCTTATCTTACGATAAAAAACGACTGCCAAGCCGCTATAATGGCGCCAACAGAGGTTCTGGCCCGGCAGCATTATGTGGATTTTTGCCGATACTTTGAAATGCATGGTATAGAAACCGTGCTTTTAACAGGAAGCCTAACCGCAAAAGAACGCCGAGACACTTTGAAAAAAATCTCTGAAAGCACTGCATTGATGATTGTAGGCACTCATGCGTTAATACAACCGGGGGTAGACTATGCACAACTTGGGCTGGTTATTACAGACGAGCAGCATCGCTTTGGCGTAAATCAGCGGTTTCAATTGACCGAAAAAGGAAAGGCCCTGCCCCACACTTTGGTTATGACCGCCACCCCCATTCCCCGAACCTTGGCCTTGATTTTATACGGTGACTTAGATATTTCCATAATAGACGAACTGCCTCCGGGCAGGCAAGCCATTAAGACTTACTCAGTTGACTCCCGTTATCGAGGGCGGGTTCGCGAATTTATCTGCAAAGAGGCAGAAGCCGGTCGGCAGGCATATATAATCTGCCCGGCTATAGAAGAAAGCCAGGAGACATTAGATGAAGGGTTACAAGATTCAGGGGAAACTCGTGAGCCACTGCCTCCCAAAGCTCAAATCAACAATGTACTAGCTTACACCAAAGAGCTTTCCTCTGCTTTTCCTAAGCTAAGTATAACCTGCCTGCACGGCAGAATGAAACCCGCAGAAAAGCAAGCGATTATGGATAATTTCAAATCCGGCAAAATCCACGCTTTGGTAGCCACCACCGTTATAGAAGTAGGCGTCCACGCGCCAAACGCTACATTGATAATAATAGAAAACGCCGAGCGCTTTGGCCTGTCTCAGCTTCACCAACTGCGGGGCCGGGTAGGACGGGGCAGCGCTCAGTCATATTGTGTGCTTCTAACAGACGCCAAAAATCAAATTACCCAAGCCCGCATGAAGGCCATGACATCTACAACTGATGGCTTTAAGCTGGCAGAGTTGGACTTGGCCCAGCGCGGCGCGGGGGATTTTTTTGGTACAAGGCAGCACGGCCTGCCGGATTTTGCAATCGCTAATTTGTATCGGGATATGGATATATTAAAGATAGCCCAATCTGCGGCACTAAGCGCCGTTAAACAAGAGATAGTCTTATCCGATGAAGAAAAAGTTATGCTGGATTCCCGGGTAGCTATGGTGCCGATATTGTAGGCCCCGCCTTGACAGTACCCTCTTCTATGCTATACTCCCAAAACAACCCACACGAGGGGCATGGTGGCTCCAACCTGGCCTTGGTGTGCGGCGATTAAACGTATGGATCATACGTAATATATTAGGAGGATCAAATGATCATCAAGAAAGACATCATCGCAAAACACGGCCGGACAGAAAACGACACCGGCTCCCCAGAGGTACAGGTAGCGCTTCTAACTGCGCGTATCAATCACCTGACCGAGCATCTGCGTACCCACAAAAAGGATTTCCATTCTCGCCGGGGTCTACTTAAATTGGTAGGCCAGCGCCGCGGGCTTTTGGACTATATCCGCAAGCAAGACATAGTAAAATACCGTGCCCTTATAGGCGAACTTGGATTAAGAAAGTAGGTCATATATGCAAAAGACATACTCCATGACTCTTGGCGGACGTACCCTATCTTGCGAGATAGGCCGCGTTGCCGAACTGGCTGGGGGCTCGGTACTAATGTCCTATGGGGACACGATGGTGCTTGTAACAGCCACCACATCAGATAAACCCCGCGCCGGGATAGATTACTTCCCCCTTAGCGTTGACTATGAAGAGCGATTTTATGCCGTGGGCAAAATCCCCGGCTCTTGGTTTAGGCGGGAAGGACGCCCTACCGAGAAGGCCATTTTGGCCTCCCGTTTAATCGATAGGCCCATCCGCCCTCTCTTCCCGGAAGATTACCGCAATGACGTTGCGGTTGTGGCAACAGTTCTTTCCATGGATCAGGATAACAGCCCGGAAATTACTGCAATGATTGGCTCTGCGATAGCCCTGTGCATTTCTGATATCCCCTTTAACGGCCCTACCGCCGGGGTTAATATCGGCTTGGTAGAAGGTCAGCTTGTCGTCAACCCCAACGCCGCCGAGCGTGAAGCAAGTAAGCTTGCCCTAACAGTGACTTCTACCCGAGAAAGGGTAATGATGCTGGAAGCCGGTGCCGACGAAGTATCCGAAGACATTATGTTGGACGCTATAAAATTAGCTCACGAAGAAAATGTAAAAATTATCGAATTTATCGACGGCATTGTGGCGGAAAACAACCAGCCAAAGCGGGAATACACCAAGCACGAAATCCCCAAAGATTTATACGACCAAATCCGCAGCTATATAACCGATGCCCGTATGGAAGAGGCCGTTTTCACAGACCAAAAGCAGCAACGCGACGCAAATGTTGCCGCTTTAGCTGACGAAGCCAAAGAGGCCCTCGCACCCACTTTCCCAGAAGATGTTGCCGACGAATACGCCAGCATGTTTGGCGCGGCAATTTATAAGCTGGAGAAGGAAACAGTGCGCCGCATGATTTTACGCCAAGGCAAACGCCCCGACGGGCGCGGCATGGAAGATATCCGCAAACTCACATCCGAGGTGGATATCCTGCCGCGTACCCACGGCTCGGCAATCTTTGCCCGTGGGCAAACCCAGGTTATGACCGTAACAACCCTGGGCAGCAGCGGCGACACCCAGCGGCTGGACGGCCTGGATCTAATGGAAGAAACCAAGCGCTATATGCACCATTACAATTTCCCCAGCTACTCCGTAGGCGAAACCCGCCCTTCCCGTGGGCCGGGCCGCCGCGAAATCGGGCATGGAGCATTGGCGGAAAAGGCGCTGCTTCCTGTAATCCCAACAGAGGATGATTTCCCGTATTCTATCCGGCTTGTGTCAGAGGTGCTAAGCTCCAACGGCTCCACGTCTCAAGCCAGCGTTTGTGCGTCTTCTTTAAGTCTTATGGCTGCCGGTGTACCGATTAAGCGCGCCGTTGCCGGTATTTCCGTTGGTATGGTGACAGGCGAAACCGTGGACGAATATGTGCTATTAACCGATATCCAAGGCCTGGAGGATTTCTTCGGCGATATGGACTTTAAAGTCGCCGGTACAACTGAGGGCATAACCGCCATCCAGTTGGATATGAAGGTCGATGGGATTTCTATGAAAATAATCCACGATTCTTTAGAGCAAACCAAGCTGGGCCGTATGCATATCCTAGACACCTCCATGAACCCCGTAATAAAAGAAGCCCGTGAAGAAATCTCCCCCTATGCCCCTAAGATGGCAATTATCCGCATCAACCCGGATCAAATTGCAGAGGTTATCGGCTCAAGGGGCAAGGTTATTAAACGCATTATCGAGGAAAGTGGCGTAGAAAAAATCGATACGGAAGACGACGGGCGCATTTTTGTATCCGATAGGGATATAGAAAAAGTCAACCGCGCCGTAGATATTATCAAAGCCATTGTAAACCCGCCGGAAGTTGGGTCTATCTATACAGGCAAAGTTACCAGGCTTATGACCTTCGGCTGTTTTGTAGAAATCGCACCGGAAAAAGAGGGCCTGGTTCACGTATCCCAGCTTGATATTAAACGGGTAGAAAACGTGGAAGACTTTGTAAAAGTAGGCGACGAGCTGCAAGTGAAAGTAGTGGAAATCGACGACCAAGGCCGGATAAACCTAAGCCGCAAAGCCGTTCTAGACCCGGATGCCGTTTATACCCCCCGGGAAAGAGAGTCCCGCCCAAGAAGCAACGACAGAGGCGACAGGCGCGGCGGAGATAGGCCAAGGGGCGACCGCCGTTGATTAAGATACACGAACTGCCAAACGGACTAAGGGTAGTAATGGAGCCTATCCCCTTTGTCAGGTCGGTGAGCTTTGGAATATGGGTAAAAAACGGCTCTCGTGACGAAAGCGAGAAGACCAACGGCATCTCCCATTTTTTAGAGCATTTATTTTTCAAAGGCACCGCGACCCGTACCGCAAAAGATATAGCCGACACCATGGATGCAGTGGGCGGGCAGCTAAACGCATTTACCTCTAAAGAGATAACCTGCTATATGGCCCGTACCCTGGACACCCATTTTGACGTGGCACTGGATGTGCTTTCGGATATGTTTTTTAACTCCAACTTTGATGAAGCCGGAATTGATAAAGAGCGCGGCGTTATCCTGGAGGAAATAAACATGTACGAAGACACGCCGGAAAATGTGGCGATGTCTATGCTGGAGTATAACTCCTTTAAAAATCATCCCCTTGGGATGACCATTTTGGGTACACCCGAGACTATCGGGTCGTTTAGGTGCCAAGATTTTATTGATTTTATCAAAAACAGATACAAGCCGAAAAATACCGTTATCGCAATCGCCGGCAATATCAAAGAAACAGAAGTGATTGAAAAAATCACAGCCGTGTTTAATAAATTTGACGGCGGCAAATCTGCAACTACAGAAAATCTCCCCGTGTACCAGCCCAGCTTTTCATTACGGGAAAAAGATATCGAGCAAGTGCATTTATGTATGGGCTTCCCTGGCCTTGCCTCAGGGTTTGGCAGTGATGCATATGCCCTAGCTTGTGTTAATACAGTGTTTGGTGGGGGCATGAGTTCGCGGCTTTTCCAGAGTATCCGGGAAGAGCACGGGCTGGCGTATTCTGTTTATTCTTACAATGCCAGCTATAAAGACATAGGCATGTTTACGATTTATGCAGGCCTTGGCCCGGCCCATGTATCCGAGGTATTGCATCTTATCACCGGAGAAATACGGCGCATGTTTACAGATAAAATCACCGCCGACCAGCTTGCCAAAACACGGGAGCAGCTAAAAAGCAGTTTCCTTCTTGGGTTAGAAAGCGCATACAATCGGATGAACAGCATCGGCAATACTCTTTTGATGCTGGACAGAACTATAACACCGGATGAGATTATCGGCATGATAGACGCCGTAGACTTGGATGCCTTTTACGCTATGTGCGAGAGGGTTTTTAAGCTGGATGAGATGAGCCTTTCCTTGGTGGGCAAGAACTTGGATGGGCTGGAGAGAGATGCGATTTTTGGAAGCCTATAATTAAAGGAGGTATTTAGTTATGAAGCAAACAAACAAAATCAGTAAGGTAATGATGGTATTTTTATGCATGACTGCTCTGTTGCTCTTTTTTGCCGCTTGCGGAGGTTCGTCTTTAGTGGGGCAATGGGTTGTGGTAGAGGAAGGCGGTCATCCGATGCACGCAGATGAAAGACTTGAAATGAGTTTTTCGCGTAATGGAACCGGAACCTTAACGGAGGAATGGCGAGGCGAAGTATGGGTAGACGAATTCACATGGTCGTCAGATAACGGCGTACTAACAATTAATTACGATGAGTGGGGTTCGGATAGTGGCCCTTACCGTATAAACAGGCGCAGACTCTATCTTTACGATGATTCAGGGCAAGCGCATACGGTACTTGAGCGGCGATAGAGTCATAGTATGGAGTTTTTAGTAACCCGTTCGAAAGACGCGGAAGATTTACCCCTTCCAAAGCGCCAAACCCCAGCCGCCGCCGGCATGGATTTACATGCCAATGTTCACCAACCGGTATGCATAGGGAAAGGCAGGCGAGCTTTAATCCCAACAGGGATTAAAATCGCATTACCTATAGGTTACGAAGCCCAGGTCAGGCCGCGAAGCGGCCTGGCCTTTAATTTTGGGATAGCGGTGTTAAACACCCCGGGAACGGTGGATGCGGATTATCGCGGGGAGCTATGTGTATTGTTGATAAATCATGGCGACGAGGATTTTACTGTGCAGCGGGGAGATAGGATTGCACAGTTAGTTATTGCCAAAGTTGAGATGATTGACTTCACACAGATTGGCGAGCTGCCGGATAGCTTGCGCGGTGAGGGAGGGTACGGCAGCACAGGAGTTGAGAAGTAAGATACGAATTTCATCAAAAATGTGCGTAAAACGCAATAGACGCCATCAGGGGATGGTATTAATATATCGCTAAAGAAGCATTTTTCGTCTATTAAAAAGGAGGATTACCATGCCAGACAATGAAAATAATGACTTACTGCAAGATGAGACAAACGAGGATGGCTATACCCAACCCACATTTGAAACTGAGCATTCACAAGAGCAAGAAAACGAAATCCCGCCAAATGGTACAGCCCCTGGTATATCCTATGCCGCCAGCTTAGCCACTCAAAACACTTTTGATAAAGTGGTTAAGCAGATACGTGATGCCTCGGGGACTGCAATGTTTATCGCCACGCTAAATATTTTGCTTGGGGCATTGTTTACGCTTATATCGGCAGAGATTATTGATGATATCTTTGAGGGTACGTTTGTTGAACCCTCTGTTGGATTTGCGTACATTATTTTTGGGCTTATATTTCTTGTTTTGTCTATAGGCATATTTTATCGCAGCAGAATATGCGCACTTCTAGCTTTGGTGGCCTTTGGGGCAGATGCGATATGGCTTTTAGCAAACGATGGGTTTAATGCGAGTGATATTGGTGGCCTGATAATGCGCGGTGCGCTTTTGATTGCGCTGCTAGTTGGCATGTTTGCTTGCATCAGATATCATATTTTACGCAGACGGCACCGCAACACCACCGACGAGGGCATTGCCGCCGCCGCGCAAGACAGTAAGGCCAAAATGGGAGGCGGTCGCAAATTCCTTTATGGGTTAATCGGCATTATTGGCATAGCCGCCCTTGTTTATGCGGCGGTAACGGGTGTTTTTGATATGGGGCGGAACTTTGACAGATGGCCCGAGCATCAGCTTGTGGATATAACAGTGCGAGTACCAACCGGGCAAATAGTAGTTGATTCTTTCCCCTTTGATGATATTTTTCCCGGTCGTGTTATGACAAGATTTGTCGAAAACCCATCAGCGGCGGTAAGTTTAATTGCATATATTGGTACAAACGAACATATTGAAGGCCATGACGTCACTCTTACAGATCTGTTGGAGGTAGATTTGCACGGCCTTGGGATTTTGCTTTTAGATAGCGAATTGGAAGAAGACCCCAGGATACGTGTAGAAAACAGCTCTAGCGGAGCCATGGCAGGGATAAGGTATTACGAAGTAACCGCCAGGTTGAACGGTCATCCCGTTGTCTATAGGACGTTTGTTTTTGAGGAAGTCATTTATCACATCAGCATTGCTGCAGTAAGGGAAAGCGATGTTGATTTGTTTCCGCTTTTTTTTGATAGTCTTGTAATCGGGGAATAAGGATATACGGGTCTGTGAAAAAGGCCGTCGCAGGTTTTCCTGCGGCGGCCTTTTACTTATATGAATATACATTATAGTCATTCACCTTCAAAACCGCCCCGATACGTCGGTCTTTTTGCCGCAATCCTGCGTCAGCACCTCCTAGCGGGCCTTCTTGCCCCGCGTCGTCGGCACTTCCTTGACTTGCGACAAAAATCCTCGCCGCCTCGGGTCGATTTTAAAGGTGAATGCCTATATGAAAACTTTCACACTTCCGCAGCCACTCTCTTTCGTTTGGAATATAAATATACTGCAATAACCATAGCCAAGGCAATAACCCCAATCCCAGAGTAAATATATGGAGCGGCACCATGTCCGCCTGTCATTGGCAGGTTAAAGTCTTGCCGGTTGCCTACATAGAAATACCCGTCCAGATAGGTGAAAGGAGGAATTGAAACATTGCCCGGCATTGTTATAGTAAGCCCACCGGCGGCAGCACTATTAGCGGTAATGCGCCATTGCCCCATTGGGACTTGATACCCTGCGGGGGCGTTTACCTCTGCCAGATGATATACCGACTCCGCCGTTATGCTCATGACAATCGGGTCGAGGATGTCCCCGGAACTTCGTACATTGGCAACCACCACTTCCCATAAAGGGGAGCCCGCATACGCCAGGTTTGGCACAGTGCCGCTGCCTATAAAACGGAACAAGGTAAAGTATGCGCCTTCCAGCAGGTAGGGCTCTATATCTTCGATGTCAACGAAACTGGTATTGCCGATTACATCTTGGTTGGCCTTGTGGAATGCGAAGGGTATAGGCGCAACACGCCTAAAGTTAATATCATAGTTGTTGATAGGATGAGCATGTATGCTTGTGCTTAGACCCTGTGCCACACCAGGGATTCCCGTCCATGCAAATGCGTTGGTTGGGGGCGAAAACGCGCCTTGTCCTGCTGTGTTTTCGTCAAAGACGGTTGAGGCATCTATTGTAAGGTTGCTATAGGCCGGGGTGCTTGTTAAAGTCGCAACATAGTATTGATGAAGCTCTGTAAAGATACCGCCGCCCATTTGATTTGCGTGGTTGCCTATAATTTCAGCATCTTCTACGCTTAATAGCCCGTCTTGGGATACATATATCCCGCCGCCGCTGCCAAACCATGGCCCGGCTACTACATATGCGCCGCCTACATTGGTTGCTGTATTTTCAGATATTTCACCGCCGGTAATTTCCGCTTCGGCGTCGTCTATAAAGATACCGCCGCCGCGCCGGTTGGCTGTGTTTTCTGTTATTGTACCGCCGCTCATCTCCAATATGCTTGTGCCAGGATTTGAGAAGGCTGTATCAATTTCTCCAATCCAAATACCGCCGCCGTCGTGGGCCGCAAGATTATCAATAATAAGCGCGTTGTCGGAGACAAAAAGCAAAAACCCGTTGGCAGCATGTACCCCGCCTCCGTTGGTGCTTGCTTCGTTGTCTTCTATTGTCCCGCCCTCCATGATAAATTGACTGCGGTCGTTGGAGAAGGGGGCTATACCAAAGCCGGAGTTCCGCTCCATGGCAACATCTAAAAGATGCTGAAACCATTCGCTTTCTATTTGAATGTGTGGGGCTTCATTTATTTGTCCGCCTTCCGGGGAGTAATCGATATAATATTCGCTATACGTGCCAAGCACCAGTGGGGGTCCTGCAACACCAACGCTGCCATATCCAAACACACCGCCGCCCCTGCGGGCGCTGTTGTCTATGATGTAGCCGCCTTCCATTATAAAGGTGCTGACGCCTTCGAAATGGGCACCGCCGTTTACAGCAGCAAGCACTTCGCCAACCCATACTCCTCCGCCATCGTCCATATTAGTCCTTAAATGGTGATCGGTTATAACACCGCCGCGCATTATGGCATCGGCTTCTGCAATAACACCTAGCCCGCCGCCGCCAAGATTGTTTGCTCCGCGGATGGTGTTGTCATAGATTAGCCCATCCTCCATTATAAACATGCCGCGGTTATATGATAAAACACCGCCGCCAATGATGCTTTCGTTGTAACTGATGGTGCCGCCATCCATTATAAATATGCCGTAATGGCGCACCGCTACGCCGCCGCCGCCTGATATGCGGGCCATATTGTTTGTAATAAACCCGCCGGTCATTTCAAACTCGGCACCGCCCATTATGGTCACGCCGCCGCCGCTCCATTGGGGGTTGGCGTTATCGTCTATAGTGCCACCTTCCATTTCAAAGCGGGCATTTTCCCCGGCAACCAGCACACCGCCGCCGCTTACTCGGGCTGCCGTGGTGCCGCTACCACCGCCGGGGGTCAGGTTGCCCGCGATAGTACCGGCTCGCAAGATAAATAGCACATCGTCGTCGTCGTCATCCACAACAGCAACACCGCCGCCGCCCAAAGAGGCTCGATTGCCTCTAATTGCGCCGATGGTTTGAGTTGACACACCGCTAATCATTGCCGTGCCTTGCTCCATAATAAAAGTTGCACCGCTGGTAAGATACACACCGGCACCGCGTTGCGCTCTATTTGCAAACGCCGATATGGTAACGGCATTACCCGCGTCCGGGTTAGTGATAAACGTGCGCCCGCCGCCGATAAGCCCGCCAACCATGGTAAACACGGCTTCGTTGGACACAAACACCCCGCCGCCGTTGCGGGCGGCTTCGTTACTGTGGATATTGGTGCCATGTACCATATTAAAATTAACGCCGTCGTATAAAAATATCCCGCCGCCATCTTCCCAGGTGTCGTTGTTGGCTACCTGGGCACCGTAGGCAAGGTTTAAAGTAGAAGCAAAGTGAACGGGATTATTCTGATCATCTAAGAAGTATCCGCCGCCGACAAAAACGCCGCCGCCTCTGGTGGCTTCGTTGTTATTTATATTCCAGGTGCCGTGAGTTGTAAGGCTGCCAGGGACAAATACCGGCACACCGCCTACAATAACAAACATCCCGCCGCCTATATAAATCCCGCCGCCGTCTTGGGCGGCATCGTTGCCTATAAACTCTACTACGCTTGTGTTATCGGCTGTATACCAATAGCCCGTTACCCATCGCACCCCGCCGCCGCTGTTTTCGGCGGTATTATTATTGATGCGTTTTATATCAGGGCCTTCAAAGGTCAAAAAGCCCGTAGAGGTTATAAATATGCCGCCGCCATCACCGTCAAACTCTAGGTTTGGTAAGCCGTAGGGGTTGCCGTTAGTATCCAAGAATCTGTCTACAGTGGCAGTATTATTGTTAATCTCGCCGCCATACATAGTAAAATAGGATAAGATATCCGGGAAGGAGCTTGCGGCATGGGATATATATACCCCGCCCCCTACACGGCCTATATTGCCGTTTATTTGACCGTCGTGCAGATAAAGACGTGAAGTACAGCACACCATTACCCCGCCTCCCCCGCCGTGGCGGTTTTGAGGATGAGTACCGATGCCAATACCTGCAATGTTTTCGTCAATTCTTCCTCCATGCATGTTTAAGATACCATGCATAAGCCAAACACCGCCCCCATGGGAGGCTTCGTTATAAACGATGTTGCCGCCGGTCATTACCGCATAGGTATCATTTGAACCGGTTATCCCGATTGACAGCCCGCCGCCACCGTTGCTGGCGCTATTATTATTAATATTGCCCCCAGACATTGTAAAGGCAACGCCGGCAGGGGCAAATCCATTGTGAAACAATGCGCCGCCGCCTAAAGCGTCTGCGTGGTTATGGCTGATTGCGCCGGTTATCATATTAACAGTTGCACCGTCAAAAACATGAAGCCCGCCGCCAAACCCGCCGGAATTGATATCAGAAAAACAATAGGATGCATTTTGAGTTATTGTCCCGCCGTTTATTGTTAAAGCGGTGCCGATACCAGACATCAATATTCCGCCGCCGCCGTCGGTAAACCCAAACCCCCTAGCTGTGTTTTGGCTTATTGTCCATTGGCTGGTAAGTGTGAGCGACCTGGCTCCAGACATATGAATGCCACCGCCTCCGCCACTGGTTGATGGATGGGCAGCGTTGTTACCCGTGATATTTATAGGGCCACTGCCCGGCGCTACAGTCCATGTCCCTTGAGACCAATGGACGCCGCCGCCCCAACGGGCGGTATTGTTGCTGATATTTTTTACGTTGGCCCCGGTCATGTTAAGGGTTGCGCCGGTATGCCCAAAGTGTATACCGCCTCCTTGCCCCTGGGTTGCGGCTGTACCTGTTGCCGAGTTGCCAGTGATTGTCCCGGCTTGAAAGTTAAATGTTCCTTCCAGATGCACCCCGCCGCCCCGTAATGCGGTGTTGCCTAAAAGCGGGGCACCCCCGATTGTAACGGTATTGGAGTTGCTGGTTAGGGTAGAGCCGTTTTCAACAAACACACCGCCGCCGCTTTGGGTTGCGGAATTGTCAAATATATTTGTTATGCCCGTTAGGGTAAGGGATGAATTGCCGTCTATCATTATCCCACCGCCATTAACGGCGGTGTTGCCATATATCTCTAAGAAATTTCCAATGGATGCCGCCGCCGGGCGGCTGAAATGGATGCCGCCTCCATTGCCGGATGCTATGTTATTCCTGATGGATATATTGGAAGATACAGTCCAGTTGCCCTGCCCCCAGTGTACACCTGCACCGTTTACTGCCCTGTTCCCGTCGATAATTTTTGCGCCGGCACCTTGCATACTAAAGTTGGCACCCGTCGCGCCCATATATACCCCGCCGCCGTTTACCGTGGCTGTATTGCCAAGGATGTTGCCTGCGGACATTGTAAAAGTACCGCGCAAGAACACTCCGCCGCCTCTGGTTGCAGTATTGCCAAGGTTCGGGTCGGTATTGCCTATAATTGCTGTTGTGCTGTCCATAATTAGGTGCCCTGTTGGGGCTACATATACTCCACCGCCTAAACCCGTGGCTGTGTTATTATATACATTCATGTTTGCGGTAATGGGCATAGGGGCAGAACCACCAATCCATACCCCCGCACCATCTGCTGTGGCGCTATTGTTTCTTATATTGATAGGCCCTGCGGTGGCTCCTACACTTAACGAACCGTGAAGCCAATACACCCCGCCGCCCAATCGAGCCGTGTTATTTTCGATATTAACTGTGCCCGTGCCGGCGAAATTGAGAATTGCCGTAGTATCTGACACATGCACACCGCCACCAAGACCCGTCCCTGCTGCGGCTGTGCCCGTTGCTTCGTTACCAACAATGTTTCCTGCTTCTAAGGTAAGCCCGCCTACGGTGTTGATCCCACCGCCAAGGGGGGCAGAGTTTCCTGAAATATTACCAACGGTTGCTACAGGACTGCCCCCTACAACTACCGAACCCGGGCGCATTGCAAAGTTGGCATGTGGGCCAACATACACACCGCCACCGCTTATACCTGCTTCGTTGCCATGCCCAGGCGCAGAGCCTCCTATTGTGCCGCCATACATTATGACGCTGGGCACGCCACCCCATGTGTTACCCGTTACATATATGCCGCCGCCGTACAGGGTAGCTTCGTTACTCATGATAATCGTGGTTTCCGGGGTGCCTCGCATCTCTAGGCGTACCCCGGCAGGCAGCATTATGCCGCCGCCACGCTGCGCCAGGTTGGGTGCGGGCACAAGGCTTCCTCCTTGCCACCTTCCCCCTATAACACCCCCGTTAAAAACAAATGTACCGTTGGCGGCAGGGTAAACGCCACCCCCGCCTTGTACACTCAGCGTACCCTTGGCCTCGTTGTGATAAATTGCGCCGCCAAACATATAAAAAATCCTATCAATGGAAGGCGCATATACCCCGCCTCCTGATGCATAGGTAACATTGCCCAGCGCAGGGTTGGCATGACCTATAGAGCCGCCGTGCATGTATAAACGATTGGTTGTATGACCCGGCCACAT
>Ga0123355_10010597_pt1 | contig 14153 bp, 14 predicted proteins | sample TergutEmb28metaG_3_FD_89872 | JGI IMG/M metagenome (GOLD analysis project Ga0123355, IMG submission 89872) | Embiratermes neotenicus P1 segment gut microbial communities from Petit-Saut dam, French Guiana - Emb289 P1 | ecosystem: Host-associated > Arthropoda: Insects > Digestive system > Gut ... | reverse complement strand
ACCCGTCGATCAGCGTCACGTCGTGCCCGGCATGTGCAAGGCTGGCACCGACATAGCCGCCCACCGCACCGGCACCGACAATGGCAATTCGTTTCTGCATCCTGGAGGTTCCCCGTCACGATCGCAACGCGAGATTAGCGGCGTGCGGCGAAGGGGCAAGCAGCGTCAGGCAAACGTTGTGATCGGGCCGCACCGCCGTCAGTCTGGCGCCCGGCTGTGCCCTCACATGCTGACAGGTCGTCACAAGCAAGCAGTGGTGCCCAATGATCACCGATGAACGGCTCGCGCGGATCGTGCTGGTCCTGCCAGCCGCGCCGAAACCCTGGACAATTACCTGCCCTCCCGCCTCGCCGGCAGCCTGCTGTTGCTCGCCGGTGTCGGTCCGAACAGGGCGGACGGCACCGCGAAACTATGCGGGCTGAATTTGCTCGCGAACATGAAGTCCGCGGTGGGGACACTGGATCGCATCGAGACGGTGCTGAAGATCTTCGCCATGGTCAATGCGGTGCCGGATTTCACCCGCCATCCCCAGGTGATCAACGATTGCATCGTTGAGGCGTGCAGAGGGCACGGTCGGCCAGCGGGATGGCCAGCCTGCCATTCAATATTTCCGTCGAAGTGGAGACGATCGCACCGGTGGCGTGACTGACCCCGCCCTCGACAACGGGCCGGGTCGCGGCGCCCAACGACGCGGGCGAGCATGCCGCCTCGTTCGGTAGGTGCCTGTCGTGTTACGCTGAGCCTTCGTGCATCGCGCCACGACCTCTATTGTGCCGCGCGACCAGCGTTGTGCGGGAGAGGTTATTTGCGCTTCTGATGTGCTCTTCCGATGCGTGCCGATTCCTCATCGTGATCGGCGATCACCCGCACTCCCTGATCCAGCCGCTCAATGATGTTCGCCGGCGTGCCGCCCTCCAGGAATGCGATTCCGTTGCGCCTGCACGCGGCCAGGACCTTGTCACGGGCCTCCTGCATCTCGGGCGGATACGGATCCCGGCGCAGCGTCGTGTAGCCGAGTGACAGGCCCAAATCCCCAGGCCCCATCTCGGCAAAACCCAGCCCCGGCACGCCGCAGATCGCATCGCAATGGGCGATGCCCTCTGGACTTTCCAGCTTCACGCCGAGCAGCAGCTCGCCTGCCGGGTTGAGTGGCCACGGATCGCAACGCTGCATGTAGTCCGGCTGCGGAATCCCCCAGATCGAGCTTGCGGTCGATTCAGAACCCCTCCCCCGCATCCCGATCCCCAGCAGCACTCGTCCATCCTTCGCAACCCCGCCGCGCGTGCCGCCCAGTGCGCCCCGCATGCGGTCCAGCGCCGAAGGGATCGCCGGATCAACAGCCTGCAGATGATGCGGATACCGGCACGCCTCGACGAAGGCCCGAACCGCATCGACGGTTTCCGCCTGGCACAACAGGATACCATGCACGCCGCGGCCAAGAATCTGTCGGAACTGCCACGCCGCATAGCGAACATGCGCTTCGTCGATGCCGTTCACGGGTGCCTCGACGATCACCGCCGGCGAGCGATGCCCGGTCTCCGTCGGTCCCCCCTCGACCAGGCCACGCATGTAATCAGCGAGACCAGTCATGTCGAAGCAGCCATGCTCCATCCCGACGTTGATATAGTCAGCCCAGGTGCCCGCATCCTTTTTGCCTTGCGCGTAGGTCAGCACATGGCCACTGTGCGGGCCGACATAATAGATCGCCTGATCGCGCGACAGCATTTCGATCGCACGGTTGATGCGGGCGGGCATGTGGACTCTCCTTGGGACGGTTTCGTGCCGAGTGTGCGCCGCGCCACGCGGTGTGCGTCAAGGGTGCAGGGTTTGACAAGCCCGAGCCGCGAACTGCACGGTTCCGCCACTGCGCAGGGAAGGAAATACCATCATGACGCCGGCCGATTACGCACCTGTCGACGTTCTGGTGATCGGCGCCGGTAATGCCGCGGCCAACGCGGCACTCGCCGCCCATGAAGCAGGCGCCTCCGTCGCCATGTTGGAGACCGCTCCGCAGGAATCCCGCGGCGGCAACTCAGCGTTTACCGGCGGCGCATTCCGTTTCGTCTATTCCGGCGTTGACGACCTGATCGCGCTGGCGCCGGACATCAAGGACCTCGATCTGGCGAGCATCGATTTCGGCACTTACACCGACGGCCAGTATTTCGACGACATGGGCCGACTGACGGAATACCGCTGCGATCCCGAGCTGACCGAAGTGCTGATCTCCAACAGCTATGAGTCAGCGAAATGGCTGCGCGCGCATGGTGTTCGGTTCCAGCCGGCGCTCGGGCGACAGGCGTTCCGCGTCGGCGGCAAGTTTAAGTTCTGGGGTGGGCTCGCGTGCCACGTCCTGGGCGGCGGTGCGCAGTTGGTGCCGACGTTACACACGGCGCTTGAACAAGCCGGCGTACCAGTGCTGTATGAAACCACCGCCTACGCATTGCTCCATGACGACGCACGCATCCGGGGCGTACGTGCTCGGCATCGCGGCGTCAGTTTCGACCTGCGCGCGAAAGCGGTCGTCCTTGCGTGCGGCGGATTTGAATCGAATGCGGAAATGCGTGCGCGCTATCTCGGCCCGAATTGGGACCTGGCGAAGGTGCGTGGCACGCGCTTTAATCAAGGCTACGGCCATCGCATGGCAATCGACATCGGTGCCGCCGTCGCGGGCCACTGGTCCGGCGCACACGCGGTGCAGTGGGACATGAACGCCCCACCGTTCGGCGACCTGATGATCGGTGACCGTTTTCAGAAACACAATTACCCGTTTGGCGTTCTCGTGAACGCGCGCGGCGAACGGTTCCTCGATGAGGGTGCCGATTTCCACAGCTACACCTACGCCAAATACGGGCACGAGGTCATGAAGCAGCCCGGCTTGTTCGCCTGGCAGATCTTCGATTCGAAGATCAACAACCTGTTGCGCGACGAGTACCGCATTGCCCGCATCACAAAGGAGACGGGCGACACGCTCGAGGAGCTCGCACCAAAGCTCACCGGAGTCGACGCCGATGGTGTGCTGGTGACGCTACGCGCCTACAACGCCGCGCCGCGGCCGGACGTGGCGTTCAACCCGAACATTCATGATGGGTTGTGCACGATGGGCCTGCCAATCAACAAGACTAACTGGGCGCAGAAGCTGGATACGCCCCCGTACCACGCGTATGGCGTGACCGCGGGCGTCACCTTCACGTTCGGTGGCCTGAAGGTGACGACGTCAGCGCAGGTGGAGGACACCTCGGGTTCACCGATCGCCGGGCTGTTCGCCGCGGGAGAGATCGTCGGCGGGCTCTACTACCATAACTACGGCAGCGGCACCGGACTTGTCGCCGGCGTGACGTTCGGCCGCATCGCCGGCGCAGGCGCCGCAGCGTTCGCGCGAACCTGAACTATGGCAAGCCGGTCACCGCTCGGGCGTCGCCTCAATGACGTCTGACATGGTCACGAACATCTTCGACGGCCTTGCGTCGCGTTGGGTTTGCATGATGCGACGCGTTCCGGCGGCGCCGTTTTCCAGCGGTTGGGCTGTCTGCGATCTTGCACGTGATGCTCGGCGTATCGCCGGCAAAGCCGTGCACTTACGTCATCGAGATGTAGTATCTACGCGGCGGGGATGGCCGCTTGCGGGATCGCTAATTGAAGCTGGACTCGTCCGCGGCATGCAGGATTTGCATGGCGCCCGCGTCGTCGAGGGTGCTTTCCGCGTGCCAATCGATCGCACGATGTTACATATCGTCGCAACCCGTGGTGGCGCGATCTGACGTCTCAATATTTGCGGGCCGGCTGAACGACAGTCTCGCCGTTCAACCCCGCAGCAACGATCAGTCCGTTACGTACGGGTTCTTCGTCCCACGCAACTGCAGACGTATCGGCGTTCCCGGCAAGTCGAATGTCTCGCGCAGGCTGTTGATCAGGTAGCGTTGATAGTCGTCGGGAATGCGTTCTGCGCGCGTGCCGAATGCAAGAAACGTCGGTGGGCGCGCCTTCGGCTGGGTGATGTAGCGCAGCCGAAGGCGCCGCCCGTCCACCAGAGGTGGCGGATGGCGCGTCAGTGCTTGCTCGAACCAGCGGTTCAGTGCCGCAGTCGGCAGGCGCGTGTTCCAGACCGCGTGGGCGCGGCGTACCGCCGGGAGCAGGCGTTCTACGCCCGCGCCGGTCAATGCTGACAGCGGCACCACCTCGACGCCTTTCATCTGCGCTAGGCTCGACTCCAGGCGATCGTGCAGCACCCGTCGCGCGGACGAGCGGTCGGTGACCGCATCCCACTTGTTCAGCGCGATGACAGAGGCGCGGCCCTCACGCTCGATCAGGCGGGCAATCTGCAGGTCCTGGTCGTGCAGACCTTCGGTCGCGTCCACCATTAGCGCAACCACCTCGGCCATCTTCAGCGCCTCGATCGCGGCGTTGACTGACATCTTCTCCAGCGGCGACTCGACGCGTGCGCGGCGACGCAGGCCTGCCGTGTCGACCAGCTCGACGGGATGGCCCTCGGCGTCATGCAGCAGCACGGATATGGCATCGCGTGTCAGGCCGGGTTCCGGGCCGGTGATCATCCGTTCCTCGCCCAGCAGGCGGTTGATCAGCGTCGACTTGCCGGCGTTCGGTCGGCCGACGACGGCTAACCGCAGCGGGCGCTCTGTTGCTTCTCCATCCGCCGCGGCGTCGTCGCTCGGCAAACTGTCCGCGATCTCCAACATGAGATCGGCGATGCCTTCGCCGTGCTCTGCCGACACAGCGACGGGATCGCCCAGGCCGAGTTCGAAGGCCTCCAGCACCGCAGAGCTGCTCAGCCGTCCTTCCGCCTTGTTTGCCACCAGCAGCACCGGTCGGTCCTGGCGGCGCAACCAGCGGGCAAAGTGCCGGTCCGCCGGGGTCACGCCGTCACGGGCGTCGATGACGAACACGACGAGGTCAGCCAGCGCGACGGCCGCTGCCGCGCCGGCACGCAGCCGGCCTGCCAGCGTCTCCGGCGGCGCCTCCTCGAGCCCCGCCGTATCGATCAGCCGCACGGTTTTGCCACGCAGCCTGGCTTCGGTCTCCTTGCGGTCGCGGGTCACACCGGGGGTGTCAGCAACCAGTGCGGCGCGCCGCCCAGCAAGGCGGTTGAACAGCGTGGACTTGCCAACGTTGGGGCGGCCGGTGATGACAACCGTGAGCGCCACGGGCGGCTCAGCGCAGTGCGAGCAACCTGGCGTCGTCGGAGACTATCAGCAGCGTCCCATCGGCAACGACAGGTTCCACCGGCGCAGCGGCGGCCGACAACTTCTGACGGCTGAGAATTCGGCCGGTATAGGGGCTGACCGAAAGCGCATCTTTACTCGTCCCCGCAACGACGAGTCGGTCACGCGCCAGCACGGGTCCGAACCAGGAGATCGCATTCTTCTGATTCGCGGGATTGTTCCATTGCGGAAGCTGGGTGGCCCAGGCGACCAGTCCGTCGGGTGCGGAAATCGCCGCCATCTTCTGGTCGGCAGAGACAATGAACATCCAATTGCCGGCGACCCACGGGCTGTTCACGCTGGCGACATTCTTCTGCCACAGACGCCGCCCGCTCGGCAGATCGATGCCGACCGCCTCGCCACCGACGCCGACCGCCAGGACCTCGTCGTTGGCAATCACCGGACGGCCCCGGATCGAGGAGAAATTAGCCAAATTGGCAGCGCTGGTTTCCGTCGCCAGGTTGTCTGTCCACAGCACTGTGCCCGTGTCTGCGCGCAGACAGGCGAGGTCGCCCGACGCGAATCCGGCCACAAGCAAGCCGTTGGCGTAGGCGGGCGCCGGTTGACCCAGCATCGCGGTGGTCGCGTTGCTCGCTTGGTACTGCCAAATCTGCCGCCCGCTGGTCGTCGTTAACGCCAGCAGCCGGTCGTCGATGGTGAGACAGAACAAGCGGCCCTCGACGACGGTCGGAGCGGACCGGGCCGGCGCGTCGATGTCGCGCCGCCATTTCACGTTGCCGGTGGCAGAGTCGAACGCGACGAGTTCGGCAAGGCCGTTCACTGCGTAGAGAACGCCATTCGCCTCGGCCAATCCACCACCGACATTGGGGCTGTCGTCATCGTCGCGACGGGTCTTGGCGCGCCAGATCCGCTGGCCGTTGCTGAGCTGGAACGCACTGACGACGCCCGCGGAGTCCATTGCGAAGACCCGGCCGGCGGACACCACGGGCTGGGCGAGAATAACGCGACGATAGCCGCCGCCGCTGCCGATGTCGGCACGCCATGCCTCGCTCAGACTCGTGTTCGCGTCGAGGTGGCCCATCAGGTGCGCCGGATTGCCGCCAGCCTGAGGCCATCCGGCGTTGCGCACCGGCGGCGGCAGCGACACCTTGGGCGCGGCAGGATCGGGCACCAGACCATTGCGCGCGCTGATGACCAGCTCTCGCTTGCCGGGAAGCGGCGTCTTCTTCGTGGTGAACCACCCCTCGACCATGCTGCAGCCCGTCAGCGCGAACGGCGCCAGCAGAGCGGCACGACGGGCCAGAAGCGGCGACCGAATATGCTGCGCCATCGCCGTCAGCTGCCAAGCCGTCCGAGCATTTCGACGGCACGCCCACGCACACCCGAAGGGGCAGTCAGGTCCGCCGCCAGGCCGGTGAGTGCCGTCTTTGCCGCCGCTGTCTTGCCCTGACGCAGATCAAGCAGGGCAAGCTGCTCCTCAGCGAGCGGGCGCCAGGGGTTGCCAGGTTCGGCTAACACTTTTAACCGCGCGGCCAACAGCGACGGATCGCCGGTGTCGATTTGATGCTGTGCCCAGAGCAGATTGGCGAGATCGCGCAGCAACGGCTCGGCGTTCGGGTCGGTGGCGACCGCATTCCACTGCTGCTCGGCGCCGGCGAGATTGCCTGACTGCGCTTGCAGCGCCGCCGAGCGCAGCCGGGCGAGAGTGCGATAGCCCTCGGGCGCGCTGGCGGCGATGGCGTCGAAGTCGGCGATCGCGATCTTGCCGGACGCCGCGTTGGTTTTGCCGCCTTCGGCAATGGTCGTCGCGGCGAGGAATTTCTCCGCCGCAACACGATCCTGCTTCGCCTGCCACCAGCGCCATACTTCCCATCCAGCGGCAGCGATAACGATCAGAACCACGGTGGCGAGGATCACGCCGGCGTAACGCTTCAGCAATGCCTGGGTACGCTCGGCGCGAAGTTCTTCGTTAATTTCGTCGAAGATATCAGCCACGTCGTGTCTCGTCCGATTCCTGCCTGGTGCGGTGGGCGGCGGACCATAGCGGCGGCGGGACGCGGCGGCAAACCGACGATAATGTGGCGCTTGGCCGGGTACGCGCGGGCAAGGCGGCATGCCACCTCGGGTCCTGATGGGATCGCTCGCTGATGCCAAGGGCGCACCAGCGATCTCCCGCCGCATCGCGTGCCGTCGATGACAAGCGCCCATCAGGTGGAAAAGTAAAAGTGTCCGAGCCGCCGGTCTCGCCGTCGACCATCAGAGTGGCAATTGGGATTCGGTGATTTTGCCGGCGACCTCGCAGGCCGGACGCCGGTTCCTTGCCTCAGAAGACATGCAGGACGGGGTCAGCTGGGGCAGGGTGACTATCGTCGATCCGTTATGCACAACCCATTCACCCACGCTCTAATCTTGGTTGGGTGTTGGGCCATAACTCGTGTTGTGCTCCGCGCCCGTTGTTCGTCCGAAAACCAGAACTGCACGCGCGACACGCACGTTTCGTGCGCGAGCGACGCAAGCGGCCTCGCGGATAGGGCCGCGGCATTAGCCGACGAACTTCACCAGCCGCCCGCTCGGCCTGCCCAGCACTTCATCCTCTCGCATCACTGTGCGGCCGCGGATGATCGTGGCGACCGGCCAGCCGGTTATGTCCATTCCCGCGAACGGCGTCCAGCCGCAGGGCGAGACAATCCAGGACTCCTCGATCCGGCGCTGCTTCTTCATATCGACAAGCGTGAAGTCGGCATCGTAGCCCGCCGCCAACCGGCCCTTGCCGACCACGCCGTAGACCCGGGCCGGTCCGGCGCACAGCAGGTCGACCAAGCGCATCAGCGGCAGGCGTCCCGCGTTGACATGGTTCAGCATGACGGGAACGATCGTCTGCACGCCTGTCAGCCCGGCCGGACAATCTGGCCAGGGCAGCCGCTTGTTCTCGGGCGAATGCGGCGCGTGATCGGAGCCGACGGTGTCCACCATGCCGTCGTTGATTGCCCGCCAGCAAGCCTCCCGTACCTCGGGACCGCGGATCGGAGGGTTCATCACGCCGAAGCCCTCCAATCGGTCGTAGCAGTCGGGCGCGACCTGGGTGAGATGGTTGACCAGCACCTCGCAGGTGGCGATGTCGCGGAAGTCCTTGAGGTAATCGAGTTCCTCGGCAGTGGAAACGTGCAGAATATGCGCCGGCCGCCCCGTCGCGCGGGCCAGCGCCATCAGCCGCCGTGTGCCGAGAAACGCACATTCCACATCGCGCCATTCCATGTGACGGCGATGCGGATCGCCGCGATGGAACATGTGCTTGCGGTCCTGAAGCCGATATTCGTCCTCGGAATGATACGCGATGCGGCGGCGGCCGGCGTGCATAACCCGCTCCAGGTGCTCGTCGTCCTCCACCAAGAGGTCCCCGGTTGAGCTGCCGGCGAAGATCTTGATGGCGCACACGCCGCGGCCAAGTTCCAGGCGCGCCAGCTCGGGAATGTTCTGCTTGGTGCCGCCGACATAGAGGCCCATGTCGCACCAGGCCTCGCGCGCCACGTATTCTTGCTTCCAAGCGAGCTTGTCGACGTCGGTGATCGAGGGTGCGGTGTTCGGCATGTCGAAGACAGTGGCCAGCCCGCCGAGCACGGCGGCCCGGGTGCCGGTGGGAATGCTCTCCACTGCCGTGTCGCCCGGATCGCGCAGATGCACGTGCGGATCGATCAGCCCAGGGAGCACATGCAGGCCGCGCGCGTCGATCACCTGCTCGGCGGTCCCCTCGGCAGGTACGCCCAGCGCCACGATCCGCCCGTCGCGCACGCCCACATCCGTCGCTTCCATACCCCATGGCAACACGCACGTGCCGTTGCGGATCAAGAGGTCGAAATGAGCAGCCATCTGCATCATCCTTCGATTGATGGGGCCGGAAACGTGATCGCGGCGAATCGGCTAAGCCAGTGCAGAGTTTGGGCCCTGGTTAACACAATGCTAGCGTTTATCGTGCATTCGTCGCGTGCGGGAGACTCCTCCCGCCGGAGGCCGTCATGACCCGCCGAAACGATCCGTCCGCCCCGCACCCACCGATCGGTGCGACGGAACTGGAGAATCACGTCGCGTACCGGCGACTGCTGTTTCGCGGCTACGTGCTCTACGCCCGGGTGACGGCACTGCAGATGCTCCTTGCGGCGCTATCGCCATTTGCGCCGCCGCGGATCATCCGCGCGATTCACCGCTGGTTTGCAAACGTGGCGATGGACGTGAACGCGCTGAATAGCGCGGCGCATGCTCTACGGTTGCGCATGGCTGCGGAGCGCAACGCGCGACCAGCGTTGGCCGAGCGCACGATGCCGGCTGAGGTTCAAAATCCCTGGTTATGACAAAATTATGCGTTGTAAACGCAAAGACCCCCGCACGCCTATCGCGTTTGAGCGGGGGTCAAAATGCGAAGATCAACTTCGCGCTCGGGCTCGATACGCCCGGCTAATGCTTGGACTGCTGGGGATCGCTGCCGATGCCAAGCTGGTCGACAACCCCGAACATCCCGGGTGGAGTCATGCTGTTCATGCACCTCCTGTCTGTTGACGACGCTGCACATATGCGCTCGTGGAGGCGGAGTGTCAAGGTTTTGTTATTACACTGGTTCATGCGCCAACAGCGTCCTATGCCGATTCGGAAATAATTGAAACTTTACGCGAGACGCGATGCAGCGGACGAATGCATCAGAGAGTTCCAAATGAAACGACCACGCAAGATTGCCCGGCGTAATCCTGAAGCGCGCGAGCTGCTGCGCAATCCACTCTACCGTACCAAAGTGATGAAATCGCTGAAGCTGCAGGCGACTCGCGCGGACCATTGGGATCGTCGGGCCAAGCACAAAAGCGTGGCCCTGACAGAACGCGATCCGGAGTAGCAAGCCGCACTCGTCACTGAGTGTGACACACCATAGGGTCCGTTCGTCGATTGGACGGTGACGCCTTTCATAGTCATCTTTCACACGGTGTGCATGTCATGTGGTTCGGCCGGACCGTACTGGTCTTCCTGTGAGATACGCTCATGATCGCGACCGATCCGGCATGGTGCGGCGTTGTGGCGTTTTGGGAACAGCGCGTTACCAGCTCAGAGATGCGCCGCATCCTCACGCGCCGCAAGGGTCTCGTTCGTTGGCTTGAGCCTTTCCTTGGAAGCCGGCCGCTGTCTTTTCGATAGCCGGATCCGAAGCGGCCTGTTCTGTGCGCTATTCAACCAGCAGATCGTGATCGCGCCTCCGCCATTCCGCGGGCGTTGATTACAGTCGAACGATGGTGCCCGGGCGACGCGACGCTGACCGAGCACGCCGGCGGCCAAGGCACCATCGGGTTCTGAGCAAGCGTCGCTGCTGCGGAATACAACAGCCCCTCCGCCCGACGTCCGGCACGCGATGCGGCAGCGCCACGCCACACAATTGGCAGCGCGCGGCGAGCGTCAATCTGTCCCCGCGCGCCCGCCGACCCGAATTGAACGTCAGTTCAGCCGCAGATCGATAATGTGGTTTGGATCGGGCTTCAACTCGCCCTTTTGCACCCGCTTCACAATGTCCGTCAGCGCCGCATTGGCCGGCGTGGCAATGCCGATCTCTTCGCCCTTGCGCACGATCATGCCGTTGAGAAACTCGATCTCGGTGCGCCTCCCCTTCACCATGTCCTGGCCCATCGACGGGCGATGCTCGCCGCCCCCGGCCTTGCTGACTTCCGCAAGACGATGTTCGTCGTATTTGCGGGTCGCTGCCGCATCGCCCTCGCCGGCCTTGGCGATGATTTCCGGGTCGATGTGATGGATCTCTTCCAACTCGTAGCCAAGCGCCTGGCCGACGCGGATCGCCTCGCTGCCGAGCCGCGCACCGAACCGACGGAGCGCGTCATTGCGCAGGATGTCTCTGCTGATCAACCCGGTGCTAGCGGACATGCCGTTGGCCATGGCGTTGGTCACCAGCTTCGACCAGCGCTCACCCCAGAGATTTGTCGTGGCCAACGCGGAGTCCGCGAGCCCCACGAGACGGCGGATTTCCTGCACTCGCTCGGTGATGCGGCCATGCACCTCACCGGTGCGAAACACGGTGTGCTTGTCACCGCTTTTGCCGGCGGCACGACGTATATGGCCGGGCTCGCACAGATCAACGGTGATGGAACTGGCAATGCAGCCGACCACGCGGCCCCAGCCGACCACGGAGGCGATCGTCTCTTCGTTCATGCAGTTCTGCAGCGACACGATGAAGCCGTTCGGTGAGAGATACTGCGAGATGAGCTGCGCCGCCCATTGCGTGTCGTAGGATTTCATGCAGACAAAAGCGATGTCGATCGGCCGTTCCTTGGCAAGCTGCTGCGCGTCGGTGACGTGCATCGCGCGTACCGGCGTGCTCCATTCCGCCACGTCGCGGATGTGGGAGATCTTTAGGCCCTTGCTGCGCATGGTCTCGACATGCTCGGGCCAGGGATCGATGAAGGTAATGTCCTCACCCGCCCGCGCCATGTGCGCACCAGCGTAGCCGCCCACTGCGCCCGTCCCCATCACCGCGATCTTGTAGCCCATGGTTTCCTCCCACATCGGTGCATCATCACCAAGTGTCGCCGGATGGCGCGGAAAGGCAAGGGCGAGCGAGCCTACTCTTCGGGTTCGGTGGTGAACAGCAGTGGATAGCCGTGCTTGCGGCCGGCGTCCGTGGCACGCGTGGCCTTCGATTCGGCAATGTCTTTCGTGTACACCGCAACGACGCAGGAGCCGCGCCGATGCGCCGTGATCATGACGCGATAGGCCTGGGTCTCAGTCATGCCAAATTCGCCCTTCAGGACCACAACGACAAAATCGCGGGGCGTGTAGTCGTCGTTCACCACGATGACTTTGTGCAGACGCGGTCGTGCAGTTTTCGGCAGGACCTTGGGGCGGGTTCTGATATTGGTGTCGCTGTCACTCATCGGATTTGGCACCCCCGATGGCCGGCGCACGCGGCACGGCCGTTGCGGCTGGCCGGCTAGTTCTGTTCGTGCACCTCGATGTTGTTCACCAGCACCTTCTGCGGATCGTTTTTCGCGGCCACGCCCGAAATCGCGGCCACGCGCCAGGGCTGAAGGATCGTCGGATCCAACCCGTGCTGCCGCAGTGCGGCACGGTCCGGCAGGAACGCGCACACCTCGGTATCGCCTGCCGTCAGCACCACCAAGGTATGGTCCGGCAGGAATGAGACGCGCTCGATCCGTCCCGCCAGCGACACCGTCTGGCCGCCGGCATAGGCACTCGCTGGCTGTGCGATCTGATCCGGGCAACGCTTGATGTCAGCCGGACCCGGCGCTGAGCCCAGCCCCCCAAGCTTCCAGTCACCGCCTTGCCGCGTGAAGGCCAGTTCGAATTGGTCCTGCGCCTGTTGCCCGGATACCGCCTTGCTGGCAAGCACGATCATCAGAGCCTTGTCGCCGGCATCGTTGATGCTCGCGTGGCGGACCTGGATCTGGTCGGGCACCATCTCGCGCGCAGCGCCGAGAAAGTCGGCACGGTCCCGCGGACTCTGGAGGTGCGGCATCGCCGCGGTCCGCACATCGTCGGTGCGCAGTGCCATCGCTTGGTCAATGTTGCCGGCCTCGATGGCGCGATTGTAATTCGCGAACACGGCGAGCAATTGCCGCTGCGTTGCCGGATCCAAAGGCAGCGCCTGCGCCGGAATAGCCAGGCACAGCATCACCAGCAGGAGAAGCGCGCGACGCATCGGGTACCTCCGGGCGGTTTGCGGCGATACTAGGCGCTTGTGCCGATCTTCGCCACGCCATCGGGATAGCTTTCCACACCCGGGCGTTCAATCCCAAGCCAACACCCGCGAGGAATTGCCCATGCCGCCGACGAACCCGCCACGCCGCACCGTCCTCGTCTGGGACCTGCCCATCCGCTTGTTCCACTGGCTGACCGTTGCCCTCGTCGCAGCGGCGTATGCCACCTGGCGCCTGAACTGGATGGACTGGCACGCCTACGCCGGCGACGCGCTTCTCACCCTGGTCCTGTTCCGTCTTGCGTGGGGCATCATCGGTAGCGACACCGCCCGCTTCACGCGTTTCCTCGCCTCACCGCGTGCGGCCTTCCGGCATCTCGCACACATTTTGCGGCGTGAACCGGACGAGCAGGCCGGCCACAATCCGGCCGGCGGCTGGATGGTCGTGCTCATGCTCGCGCTGCTGCTGGGACAGACGCTGACCGGCATCATAGACAACAATGACGTGGCCGACGCCGGACCGCTCACCGACATCATGCCCGCCTGGCTGTCCAACCTGATCGACGATCTACACGGCTGGCTGTGGAATGCACTGCTTGCCGCGATTGCGCTGCATGTTCTCGCCATTGCGCTCTATGCCGTGGCGAAACGACAGGACCTGGTGCGACCGATGCTGACGGGCCGCAAGGCACTCCCCGCGGACGCTAGGGCGCCGCGCGTTGCATCCCCTCTGTCGGCTCTTCTGGCGCTGGCAAGCGCTGCCGTGGCGGCGGCGCTTGCCAGCTTCCTCTAAGTGGATCTCAGCTCTTCGGCGGGACGATCTGGCCGCGAATTTCGCCGCCAGGGTGCGTTTTGGTGTGCACGTTGACGTACATGTCGCCGGCCATGAGCTGCTTCGCCTGTGCCTCGGTCAGCGTCGCCGTGCCGGAGAACGGGCTCGTCGGCGGCGTTTTGTCTTTCTTGGAGAGCCAGATCTCCACGCCAGCGTTCTTGCCCTCGCCGGCGGGACCGTGGATATGCGCCATGGTGGCCGCGCTCGACAGCCCGCTATAGCTGATCGACCAGGTCAGCACCCGCGTGGCGGGATCAAACGCCATGTTGGCCGTGCCGGCGCCGGTCGTGCTGACCGGTGGCACCTGCTGCGCCCCGGTCAGGGGCACCGAGAAATTCATCGCCGCCGCCGTCGCGGCTGTTATCGATCCGGCCCAGGCGACCGGAACCAAAGCTAGCAGAGTGCGGCGTGAGACCGACATAGGCGCTTCCCTTCCTGTGTGTGT
>Ga0123355_10010596_pt1 | contig 14154 bp, 14 predicted proteins | sample TergutEmb28metaG_3_FD_89872 | JGI IMG/M metagenome (GOLD analysis project Ga0123355, IMG submission 89872) | Embiratermes neotenicus P1 segment gut microbial communities from Petit-Saut dam, French Guiana - Emb289 P1 | ecosystem: Host-associated > Arthropoda: Insects > Digestive system > Gut ... | reverse complement strand
TAAGAGCAGATTGAGGTCAGGAAATGCTTGCTATCATTCGGTGCAGAATATTTTGTCTTCCAGGTTGCTATCCAAAAATTTAAAGATCAAGATATATAGAACTATAATTTTGCCTGTTGTTTTATATGGGTGTGAAACTTGGTCGTTGACATTGCGGGAGGAAAGGAAGCTGAGGGTGTTTGAGAACATGATGTTGGGAGAATATTTGGACCTAGGAGGGACGAGGTAACGGGGGAATGCAGGAGATTGCATAACGAGGAGCTAAATGATTTGTACTCCTCACCCAATATTGTGCGGGTGATAAAATCGAGAAGAATGAGATGGGCTGGGCATGTGGCACATATGGGTGAGGAGAGGGGGATGTAGAGGGTGTTGGTGGGGAAACTGGAGGGAAGGAGACCACTGGGGAGACCTAGGCATAGATGGGTGGATAATATTAGGATGGATCTCCAGGAGGTGGGATGTAGGTATATGGACTGGACTGGGCTGGCCCAGGATAGAGACAGGTGGCGGACGATTGTGAGTGCTGTAATGAACTTTCGGGTTCCGTGAAAATCGGGGAATTTCTTGACGAACTGGAAACCAGTTAGCTTCTCAAGAAGCACTCTGCACCATGGAGTAAGTAAGTCAGTCAGTTGCTGAGATCATATAGCATTGGTAGTGAATGAGTGAGTGAGTGATTATGGTGTATTGATGAAACAGTATTGGTGGGTAAGACCAAGTGGTCAGAGAAAAGCCTGTGCCAGTGCCAGTGCTTGTGCCTGTGCCTCTTCGTCCAGTACAAATTCCACATGGTCTGGCCAGGAGTTGAACCTGATCCTCTGCATTGAGAGGCTGGTAATTAACCGCCTGAGCTGTGGCACTGCCTGGGCATGATTAATGGTTAGTGGATATGCAGGGACATGGTGGTGACCCAAGTCTGACATACTGTTACAGCATTTACCGCGAGGACTGAGGAGAACCATGATAAGCCATAATCAGAACAGCAGGCTTCTGGGTTGAGATTTGAATCCAGGACGCTTAATACTGCACTCTGTTACAGCTGAATACGGAGTGGATGTTGTCATTTTAATCACCTGTTAGTTTATATATGTATGCTGTATTTGTCTTGTGAAAATTGTTGTTTGTCCAGCCCAACTGGTTTAATTTCATGAAACTGGAATCATTTTACCGTGAAACTTTATGTTTATGTAGGTTCCTGCGGCTACAACTGCAGTAGCTGCTCCACAAACATCAGTGGCACCAGCTGTTCCAGGTGTTGTCAGTGGTGCACCCGGAGCAGTATCCCCACCAGCACCATCCCTACCTATTCAGGTTTGTATTTTAAAAATGCCTAAGTTTTATGCTTGGTGAGAGGCTGGCAAAGTCAGTAATTTAGGATGTTTCTTCCAGGTAGAGGCATGGTAGCAAGAGGATTAATGTATAGTGAACTAAGATGTTAGAAATTGGAGGCATTTTATTACAGTGACTTAGTGCAATAGAGCTTGTGTTACAGTTGAGTTTGTGACGTCTGTTCAATGATGTGTACAGCAGGCACACAGCGACAACAAGTCATGGAGCAGCGTAATGGCAGGTCCAGGAGAGGCCGGCCCTCACCCCCCAAGTTTTCTTGCACACCAGTCTCCACAGTTCCAGCACGAATTCCCAAAGTTGTCAAGTGGCGATGGACAGGTTCCAGCAACTGGACAGAAAGGTGGATCAGATATGCAGTATGGACCAGGGCCAAGCCTTCGACCTCAAAGTGAGTGTTGTCATTAATTGTTACTTGCTCAGCAGTCTAATGGTGGGCAATTTCTTTGAACATATAAACCTGGGTTTTTTTTTTTTAACATGTTTACTCCTTGGAGTCCCAGTGGCTGCCGAACAGACAGCCCAGCTATGTCTTGTGCTCTGCATTTATTTTGCAGCATAATTTTCCCCTAAAGTATTGTAGGTAGATCAATGACAGTTTTAAAGGCTACAAATTGAACATTCTGGTGGTGGTGTTGGGTGTGATATTTCATGTCACACATCCCTAGGTAGAATGGAATGCTGCTTATTCGGTAGAACACTTGATTTCACTTTCACTGGAACCACAGGCTGAAGGAATGTAGTCATCACCAGAATCCTTCAATAAAAGAATTTTGGCAGTAGCATCATCTTAGAAACTCCAAAGACTCGATAAAATTTCATGTTCCTTGTTGGCATTATGCAGCATTTTGTTCCCTCTCTTTGTTATTTGACTCTTGTAAATCACAAGAAAAAGGGATGTGTAGTATTGTACGTTTGTGTGTCCTGTTCATAGTTTGTTATGAACTGCCTGAAGTGTATAGTGGCTGGAACATGTCACATTGGAGCACAGGTTAAAAGAATGGCAAACTGTTGTGGAGACCAAAATCTATTGTGTCTGCATTAGAAGACGTGTTTTGGTTTCATGCAATAATAGTTTATTTTTAGGCGCGTTCACACCATGGTGAAAAGCAGCCTTTAGCTTCATGTCTGTTGGCACGGAACACTTCAGCTTCCATTGGATGCACTTTCAACAAATTTCATATTTGAGTAGTTTTCAAAAATCTGTCAAGAAAATAACAGTTTCATTAAAATCTGACAAAAATGAGTGCTTTACATGAAGACTAGCACACATTTTTTATATCACACTCAGTTCTTATTAGAATGGGAATTGTTTCAGACAAAAGTAGAAAAAGTCAAAACACATATTTTATGTTCAGTAACTTTTTTTGGAAATCATTCAAGTATTGTAGAGCCAGACAGGCCACAGGTGACACTATGGTACATGTGCATTGCTTGCTGGATATCTAAGGCTGCAAACACACACTCAGAATATGTACTGCTTTTCAACTGCAGCAGTTGTTGGACGAATGCACCCCAGTGTTACGTTCTGTACATTGCCTGCCTTGTTTGCTAATTGTCCTTCCTTTTCTGTATAGTACCTGAACATTTTGGAAAACTGAGTTTTTTTTTTTTTATGTGCATTACCTAAGGATGCCATGATCTTGAATATTATACACAGTTGTTGAGTTTAGTGTGATGGTTGGAGTAAGTCATTAATGCAGTATATTGAATGTTAGCGGAGGGGAGCTGGATACAGGGTGGCGGACGGAGCACTGTGCAGGCCCCGGGCCAGATTCCATCAGGAGCTGCTGCCAGCCAACCAGGGGCGGCATCTGTCACAGGCCCCTTGCAGCATCTCCCACCAGGTAATGGCAAATTCTGCTACAGAGGTACCATCTGATTTGAAAACTGGACAACAGGCATAATGTTGGGTTGACAGGTTTTGGTTTAATTAGTTCCCCCTGTTTAAGTCATTTCTTCAGCTCTCCATCCTTTGCTGACATGATATTTATTAAAAGCCTTTCCTAACTGCAGTGCAGGCTTTGCTGGACATGTCTGAATGTCTAGCACGAATAAAGTATTGAGTGTTTCCATGCTGCAGATTATGTTTAACTTATGTTTTATATGCTCCCTGTTGTTTGAAGAACGTACCAGTTCAAAGTAGACTATGAAAGTACGTTAGGTATTGTGACTTACATACATTTCAAATATTACTGTATAGCATATAGATAGATTGCTTTTATGTTTGTAATTGCAAGGTGGAGATCCCGTTGGCGGTCGGAGCAGTTTGGTCCCGTGTGCTGCTCAGGGGGTGGGCATGGGCCCGGGAGGCCCAGGAACACCATCGCAAAATACAGCCACTACAAGCTCCCTGCCTGGAGTTGGGGTGACACCACCACCCCTTGGTGGGCCCCCCCTCGCACATATTCCCCCCGGTGCTGGGCCACCTCAGTTCAGGGCCCTCATTCCTCCATTTGTAAGTTATATTATGTTTCTAGTGACAGTGAAGAGTAGAAATTTGTTGTGCTGATTCATATCATAGTCTTGTGAAATGTGGAACAGTGCATTTTGGCACATAGGTACCTGCATTTCAAAGAAGCCTGCTTTTGTTTTCAGGGTAGAGACAGTATTCAAATTTTAAGCACATTTCATCATCTCATGGGGAGGCAGCTCTGAGTAAGTTCTATGGCTGCTCACAGTACCTTTCTGCAAAATTATAAATTTTATCATCTCATAGCTGTGTGTAATGTGAAGAAAGTCAGATATCCTCAGAAGTTGACTTGCTGCCAGCATCTCATTGGCTGTGCTGCGTGAAGTTGCGTGGTTACAGTATTGTTCAGTTCAGGAATACAAGTATTGAGTCAGGTTCTTGGGGTTTGATAAGACTGGTGTTGTTTAACATGCATAGTTGCTGAGCAAGCATCTTTGTTGGATGTTAACCCATTCAGAACATGTGGGAGAAGTAGACTATGGCACCTTCTGCCCTAGGTCATGAGATACCAGTCGAATGCATATAATCCTATATTGCAAAAATGTTATAATTTGGATTTATATTGTTTCATAGTAAAAAGTAGACAGTATATATGTGGAGCATGAAAGATATGTAATGCAGTACCAGTACAGCAGTCTCATTTTGTTTGAGATACCCAGTGTGAGTAACATGGTGCTATGTCACCTGGCCTGCAGGTTAGAAAATCACAACCTTCTAAAGTGACATGCGTGTAAATCACTCGGCCAAGAAATATATCAAGCCATAAAAATGCCGCATGATCTTCAGTTCGCCAGACTGGTGGCAGCAGAAATTGTATTGTTACAGCTCGTGACTGTGAGCAGTGCCTGTCGTAACACAGATACACTACAGCCGTTTCGAAAGGCGTTAACTGTTGTTTGTTACAATCTGTTGCAGTTAAAAGAGTTGTCATTCATTACTCTTCAAAACCATTAACTGTCTCTGGCTTCATTTCCTCACCTCTACTTTGTTTAACTTATTTTGTGTCTTACATTTTCAGATGTACAGAGGTAACTTCGCTGGAGGGTTTCCACCAAATTTCCAAGGTCAATTGCATGGCCCCCCAAGGCCTCGTTTCCCATATCCTCCTGAAAACAGGTGAGCTATGTTTTCAGTTGAGTGGTGTAGCTTCATACAAGATTTTTAAAATGACATGGGTATTAAAATCAGCAAACAATGAAATCAGTGAAATTCTTAAAAATTGTGTGTTGTGTTTTATTGGTTACTTGTGGATATGTATCATCCATGAAATTTGGTTGGAAGTTGATCTCCTTGTATGGCTGTTGAATGTTCAGTCTGGGATGCAGTGTGTGCTGCTGCTGCTGCTGCTGCTGCTGCTGCTGCTGCTGCTGCTGCTGCTCATCGCTCTCACACTGGACTGTCTTGAACAGAGGGAGCCTTCTTTGTTCGTATTGCATAAAGTACTTTCATTTTGTACAGGTTCATGCCTCCATCTCGTCCCACTGCTGCTACAGTGGATGAGGAGGTAACGCCCCGACCTATTATTAAGGAGGAAGATTTGAGCAAAATGGATGATATTGCACATGATGCTGGATGGGCTACACATGATGATATCGATTATAAGTGAGTGAGAACATAGTTGTTATCTGCCTGTCTCTCTGAAGTTGATGATGTTAAAATGTTGTAAATCCGTCTCTGAACTGGTACAGCTCAAGCAGTACAGTGACTAGGCTGTGGGTTGGGTGATCCTGGTTTTCAATCCTGACCAGACCAAGAGATCTCTTAAATGCCCAGACTGGCTGTGGGGCCCACCCTGCCTTTGATTCTGTGGGTACCTGGGCCGCCTCCAGGAATACTGCAGCCAGTTTATGAGGCTGACCAGTCCTGCTTCCCCCTAGTGCCAATGTTAACCCTTTGGCACTGAATGTTATGTATCTAATGCTCGGTGTGACACTGTGTCTGAGTGCCAGTCATCTTACAAACAGATCTGCTGATAACTACAGTATTAAATTCTGGCACCAAGGGTTAAGAATGAGTGGAGAGAGGTGAACCAGTAATGCTCAGTAGTGTGTACAGGGACAATTTCATCCTTTACAGATGCCTCTTTCTAAGATTTTGTGTAATGAACCTGTGGTGCTGTCCTTATGGTATTTGTGCTAATAGAAATTTAATTGTTCTTTTCAGTCAGAAGTTAGCTTTCAGTGATGACGAAAGCACACAGGAGGAAGAAGTACGTAGAGACTCTCGTAGCCAGAGCCATAGTAGCAAGGAGGAGAAAAGGTCTGCTGAAAGGGACCGAGATAGTGAGTCAAGTGACAGAGATGAACGTAGGGTAAGCTCTTTTCTTTCATACTGTCTTGCATGTGCAAAGAAGCAAATGTCTGTTTTCTAATCTTCAAGTAATGCCTGCTGTATTTGAACGTCTGGTTCAGAATCCTGTGAGTGGATAACTTTATGAAGGGAGCAAGTAAACGTACAGTGGATTTCTGTGTTATGAGGTGAGGTATTGGGACCGGCAAAACCATCACAGACATTGGAACTGGTTTTCATTGTAGAACGCCTGTTTGGTTGCAAGAACTTACAAAATGCTGGTAATGACAATATAAAGCAACCTCAGAACAGTGGAAGTGTACTTTTAATAAATTACTTAGCTGTTTTGAAAGCATAAAATCAGTAAGTGATTGAAGGAGAGTTTCATTCTGTAATGTGAGCTATGCTTCATGAAGTATAGAGCTTGGTGAGGGGGTGGGGGAATCTGACATACCAGTCACATGCTTTTGCACCAATTTATTGTAACCAGTCACAAGAGGTCATAGCAGTGTTAGTAAAATGGGTGGTCACAAAAGTTCACATCACGAACATCAAGATAGTGTGGATATGTCCCGTGATGAAATTTATAGCAGCAGTGTTTGTGTACGTAACATGGTGGGTGTAAGCTATGCTGTTATTGTATCCAGTGGCTTTTGAAATATCAGCCCTTTCATTGGTTATCATCCAGGTTTGCATGTCACATACAGTAGAACTAATTTAAGTGAAATAATTGTGATTGTCCAGTAACCTAACAAGTGTGTGCTAACTGACAGAAATTTAAGTGTGTCCCACTGATGCTGTGAAGACTCTTGTCTGGGGCGTGAATATGTGTATTCTGGTGGTAGTGTGATGTTTCAGAGGTACGTTCTGCATCTGGCAAAAGGGCAGATAAGTAATCTGCATGTCCGTGTATGGTGAGATGGACGGTGTGGTCAGAGTGGAGTCTGGTTGTACTAGAAGGGAAGGGTATATACACGGTGTCACAGAATTTTTTTACAGATGTTCAGGGGTGTATGGGAGGTCTAAGGGGAACAGTTTTGAGATAGGGAATGTGCTCAAAGTCTCTCTTTTCTACAGAATCATTGTTGGTATATTGGCTGGGAAAGTAGGCACCCCATGCATGTGGTTCAGCATGATGGTGCTGCCACCCGTTGGACATGTGTTGTGAGAAGTAATGTGGACAAAGCATTTTGTGATTTGGGGGGGGGAGGCATGGCCTGGCCACTGCAGTCCCCTGAGATGGCTCTGTGTGACTTCCTGTTTTGTGATAACTGCCAGGTCTCATTTATGAGACGACTGTGGAAACAAGAGGATCTGGTAAGTTAGCTAGAATTCTGGCAGCCCATGAAACTGTTAAGAACAGGCTTGGATGAAAAGTGTTGATCGCTGAGTGACTACTCTTCCCAGCCACAGTAACGATGCCAATTTGGGTGTGAAGGAGACTGCCTTCAGCCACATGTTCCCCATCTCAAATTGCCCCTCTTTGACCACACCTCAACCCATAAAAGTTTGTAAAACTTTTCTGTCACTCTCTGTATAATAATAATAATAATAATAATAATAATAATAATAATGGCTGTGCAGTTTTACCCTATGTATATTATTCTTCCTTGCTCATTTTCCATACATTTGTTTTGCATTGTTCTAGTGCTGCACAGAACTGTTTCATTATCAGTTGGTTCTCCCTTCACGTGGATGCTTGTATCCCTATTTCAGGTACTTTTCCATCTTCTCCAACTTCTCCCTTTTCCTATTGGTTTGGCCAAGACCCACCCTGGCCACCCTGTACTGTACACATCTTACCCATTTTTAGGTACATTTGACTAACTTACCCTGATCTTGGAGGCAGCAGGCAGCTCTGAAACTTCTACCATTCTACCAGATTACATGGTAACACATTCCAGAAGCCAAATGTTATAGAAACAGACTGTTATTGCATTTGCATTTTGAAAATGGGACTTCATTTTCCCAAGTATATTTCAGCTCTCTCACTTGACATAGGCCACCAATTTTCTGTAGTTTCTTTAGTATTTTATTTTGAGTATGCATGTGTAGTAGCTTCCTGAAATTCATGAGCAGACATTTTGTAGATGTCAATTTATTCACCCCTTGTATGGGTGTAAATCTTAGGATGATCGTCGCGAGAAAAGACCTGAGCCCTTGACTAGCCGAGGGCCTCCAGACCAGAGATCATGGCAACAAGGGCGTCCCATGTCTGTTGATTTCCGGACCCCTCCTGCACACACTGGCCCCTCTCATGGGCCTGGGCCTGTTCATGGCCCATCTTCAATGAACTTCCCTCTTCCACCCATGCGAGCTCCCCCACATCAGGTTTGTATGCAAGTACATTAGCTTATTCACAGACTTAGGTGTAAGTTTATTGTAATGTCTCCTTTCCTTGTGACTAGGTACTGGATGCTTAGGATTGGACCCTACTGTTGTACAAGATCCTTTTCTTTGTTATTTCTTGTTCAAGATGTGTATTGCATGCATAACAGGGCCATGCATCTGGACCAAGAGCAGTGGAAGATGATGAAATCTGGCGGGAAAGGAGACGCCAACAAAGTGAAGAAGTGGCTATTGCAGTGGAGAGAGCCAAACAGAGGAAGGAGGATGAGGAGAAGAGGTACCAGGAGCAGTTGAAACAGGTAAGTGTGTAATGCCAAGGAGCAATTAAAAAATGTGCACAGGGCTGTGAGAGAGAGAGAGAGATAGGTGAAAGGAAATGGGAGCAGTAAGGGATATGTTGTAACAGTCACCACATGTGCAATTTGTTAGGTTCTCACTGCAGTTTTATTGAGGTTTTAAATCTTCCTATGTTGTGGTGTCCCAGCACTGGAAACAACACACACAGCAACACAGCGTCTTTCGGTTAGATTAGTGTATTTAACAGTTTGCTGTTGTGGGGCACTCCCAATGAATGAGCTGTTTTTGCACAAATGTCTTGTTTTATAATAAACAACTTAATCATGAGTATTTTAGTATTTCCCTGCCATCTAGTGGCAAAACCGCAATAACAGTGGGCATAGCATGTAGGACAAGGGCAGGCATCAGCATGGTGTTTGTTCAGAAACTTACGGGCTCTCCACATTAGGCACAGTGATTCTTGGGGATTAGGCTGCCTGGAAGGCAGGTTGAGTTCACAGGTCATAGGGACCACTTGGAGATACTCAAAAATGCATGTGCTGAAGTACTGCAGGTATATGTGATGTATGGAACATTTTGACAGCGCAGGAATCATGTACCTTGATTTCAGGCTTTTACTGCGATGCATATTAGAATTAGGTGCTTCTTGGCCATTGCGTGATGTTGGGTGGTAAAAATTCACTGTCATTTTGGGAGTCTTGTCAGTCCCATGATCACCCTTCTTGATCTCAGGTGATAGGAACCAACAGGACATCACGAAACGTCAGTGAACTATAACCATTTGACACCATGTGACAGCCCTGAGTTCAATTCCTGGTAGGGATGAGTTTTTCTCTTTTCCAAAATGTCCAAACTGCCCCCGGAGCTGTTTCCGACCTCAGATCTCACATAATTTTTGTCATTTATTTGCTTTTTATTTTCTTACTAGGCAGCAAATAAGAAGTTACAGCAACTGGAGGAGAAGATTAGAGTTAAGAACACCGACAATAAGGAACATGTAGAGGAGGCACCTGTTCCCATACCATTGCCAGAGTGGGAGAAGGAGAGGGAGTTACGTGACAAGGAGAGGGAAAGAGAAAGTCGAGATAAGGATAGGTCACGGACCAGTAGTGAAGGTCGTGATGAGAAAACTGTGCGTGACACCAGGGATGCAGGATCAGACTTCAGGCAGCTTACACAGGTATTTTGAGATTTGGCTTTGACAAGAATATGTTGTGATTCAGTTGGTAAAAGAGTGAGAAGGTCCATGGAGAGTGGGAGTGCTCCTTTCTGCATGCTGTTATGTACTGCTCTGACTTGTATGGAATGTGGAGACAGCTGGAGGGAAATGGAGGCTAGTAAATTGGCCAGGCAACTGTAGTGGCTCAAATTGGAAATGCTGTTTGAATCATTAGTGTAGGGATATGAAAATTTTTGCCATTAGCACAGTAGGGTCTCAGTGTTCAGGACTTGAACCTGTTATGATTACCAATTTCACTAGCATTGTTTTGACATTCTGTGACTTGTTCTGGGAAATCGGGATGTGACCAAGTGACTCCATGAATCATGTTCCCTCACACTCTCAGGACACTTAGGCCCCATTTTTCAGGAAGTGAGGTCAATGGATTTTTTACTTTATGGAATGGTAGTCTCCTTCAGGCATTTAATGTATTTCATGCTTCAGAAGGTTTATACTTTATCAAAAAATAAAGTTCATACTTGTGCTTTTTATGCTTCTTGAGGTTAGGTTATGTTATTACTGGCATCTTGGATACTGACATATTGTGTTGAAATGGATGTTGATGTTTGTGAACATTTTTATCAGACTTCAAGACTGCTTGTCCAATTAGCTGGTTATTTTCTGTTTCTTCACTCTGTCAGGCTGTAGAATTAACCTTAACCACCATGTGTCCTATGTAGGACAGGTGTACAACCACATTCCATATGTTTAGTCAACATATGCACTTATTGAATGTTTTGAGACATGCTGTGCAATCTCCCCAATTTTTTTCCCCCCTCCACAAAATGCCATATATTTAATAATGTTATGTGTTTTTGGGTTATATAAAATATTCACATTTTACATAAAACATGCACTAACATTTAAATGTCCAGATTCATTGCCAAAAGATTAAACAGTCAGTGGACTTGCAGAATGGCACATTTTTCTTTTTGTTCAGAAGACTGGGAAGCATTGTGTTCATGAGGAATGAAGAAAGTTGACAGAGGTTTTGTGTTCTGAGTGTTTCCAGGTGCATGTAGGATATGCCGTTGAAATAGGCCATGACTTTCATAAACTGGTTCATGATCCCGGTGTACCTAGATAGCCTTTGTTTTACAGTTTACCGATTAGTGATGTTAGGCTTCATACCATGCAGTGCTGAGAAAACTGAACATTTTTAAAGTTGTTGGCCAAGAACATGCAGAGTAATAAGATATTTAAGACCCTGGGTCTTTTGCACAGTGTACTGGCCATTTAACTCGGGTGCCAGTTCATTATCACCACATCCACGTCCTTCTCGCCTTGATTGTATGATAGAACACTGCAGTCTGCGATGTAGACTGCATTGATAAGTAAACCTCAGAGTAAGAATGTATGCAGTGACATTGTCCATGTAATTTGACGTCCGTATTTTTGGCCTTAAGTACTTCATGCTAATGATGCTTTTCCATATTATAATTGGTTTGTAGCACCCTGAAATGAATTTTATTTTGCATTGCATGATGCAGGCCCATGAAATAGTTTCCAGGTTTTTTATTTTAAAGTGGCAAAAATCTTTATTTAACTGTACCAATAAGTCTTTATGGTGTGGTCTAGTAAGTCCTAATAGATTGAATAAATTCTTTTCCATCCGACTGATCATAAGTATTTTCTTTCTAGCTGGGAGAGAGAAATGCTTTCATGCGTTCTGATCGAGAAGTGCTGCGTAGTGAGCGAGATAGAGAGCGAGATCTTCGCAGTGAGAGGGAACGTGAACGTGACGTGCGTAGTGACAGAGAACGTGATAGGGATCGTGAACGGCATGATCAGCAACCTATGTTTTCACGCCAATTCCAAAGCAACTTGCCACCACGTTTCCAGAAACAGCAAGCTGAGCGAAATCAGCATCAATTCTTGCGTGTTGGATCAAGTGGATCCTCCAGTTCTCCTCAGCCGCTCTCTGGAACAGGATCATTGTCTCAAGGAGCATCTTCCGCTCAAGTTTCCCCAGTTTCACAGGGTCCACCATCAGCACAGATCTTTGATCCACGCTGGACTGGACCCACAACTCATGGGGGATCGGCAGTTCATTTTCCAGGTTCTGTGCCAAGTGAGTTCGTGAGTTCCATCCATTATGTGAGTTGCCTATTTCATGGTTTACAGTAAATAATAATATAGTTTAATTAACAGATTTATTGGTGGAATTCATGTAATGAAAGTCATTGACGTTCTACTCTAAAAAGATCAAAATGTTTGCATAAGGAAAATGTCTGTGTTTTTTCAAGTGTATTTTATCAGGTGCGCACAACTATTCATTTGTACTGTGAGTAAGGGGTAGTAGTGTGTAGGGGATGAGGAGATCTGGTAAAATGTCTAAATGGCTTATCTCCATTCCCAGGATTATGTAATCTTGCAGTTCTAGGCAGAGCATGTCATTGGGTACATAAATAATGCCCAAATGTAAGTGCATTATAATTCAGACACACACTGATATAATTGCAAAGAAAAATAGATAAGAATTGTGTAGAAACGATGAAAACCGATCATCTTGAAGTAGTCAGCATACATCCTTTATAATCTTTAAATACCAGCAACACAACAGAAAAGGCCTGCCCTACACATGACATAGAACAGCCCGACTGAGATACCAGTTTCTCATACGTAAAGTTGTGTGTGTGTGTGTGTGTGGGGGCACAGGAAGAAAAACTAACTGGTCAAATGAAGCCAAGCTCAGAGACGTTTCACATAATATAAGGCAACAGAATTGCATAATGAGGAGTGTCATATTTTTTTCTGCACCAGATATTTTTCATTTGATAAAATCAACAAGGATGAGATGGGTGGAGCATGTGGTATGTATGTGGGAAGGGGAGAGGTGCATAATGGTATTGGTGCGGAAATGTGAAGGAAAGAGGCTGCTTGGAAGACCTGGGTGTAAGTGGTAGAGTAATAAAATATATCTTAAAAATGGTAAGGATGCATGTTTGCTGTATTAATCTGGGTTAGGGTGGGGGATGAGTTCTGGGTTCTATGAATACAGTAATGAACCTTTGGGCTCCATAAAATGGGAGTGCCTTCAGTAGTTGGGAGACTTTTCCTAAAGAATGACTGTTGGCTGGTGTTATGTGGGTGGGTGGGTCCCTTTTCTTTATTTCTGTCATCCCTCCCTCCCAGCATCTCTATCTTCTTACCTCTCCTTTCTTTCCTTTTTTGTTCTTTCCTCCTCTCATTCTTTCTTTGCTGTGGTTTTTTCATTGACATTGACAGCATTTTGTTTCCATTTGTTTGTGTAGAGGTGCTGTAAGGAATACATAGACATTGCACAGGCTTCTGTCATGCCTTTACTTGCTGAGATATATGCACTTTGCAGTTAGCAGGGTGTGATTTGAACTGAATTGCTGGAGGATGATGATGATGTTTACTTCCAGTCATGAGAGACGACCATGTAAAAATGCATGGGCAAAGGTTGTTGGCTGTCCATCACCTTGCTCACTCAGTGCCTGTGTGTGCTGCCAGTAACAGCAGGGGATCATATTCCTTTAGGCATGCATATTTTGCTTGAAGCTCCTGGCATTGAAAGATTACTGTAGTCAATGTGCAGTCTGATTCTGAGAAAACGAAATGACACCTGATGTCATCGTCCAAGGATGTGCAAAGTAATGAGTAGCCATTTAAATTCCTGGTCTTCTGCAGAGTGCACCAGGCACTTAATTCTGGTGCCAGGGGTTTAAGGGACACGAGTAAGGCTATATATTTTCTAAATCTTTTTGTAGATTTTGTGTTTTGAAATGCTGGATATGTTGTCTGTGTATTGCACGTTGGATCTAAATACCACGAATATAAAATCCATTAAATTCATGTCGTCTTACAGGCCATTGACAGGGACCAAAACACACTGCACAGAATTTTGAAAACTGTGAACTCTTAAGAGTTCCTTGTAACAGTTTAAATTTCTGCATTCAGTGCACACAATTTTTCACATGTTACCATTAGGAGAATCTTCCCTACAAAGAGACAATACTGCCGCAGAATTTGAATATGAAACAGTTTACCGTATGTTCTGGATATATATTTTTTTTTAGATGACTGATTACTGTTGTAATGGAAAGTGACAGTTTGTATGATACACAGTTTGAGTTCTTCCAAACTCGATTTTTTTTTTTTTTTTTTTTTTTTTTTTTATTCTTCCCCTCTTTTTTTTTTTTTTTTTCTTTCC
>Ga0123355_10010595_pt1 | contig 14154 bp, 12 predicted proteins | sample TergutEmb28metaG_3_FD_89872 | JGI IMG/M metagenome (GOLD analysis project Ga0123355, IMG submission 89872) | Embiratermes neotenicus P1 segment gut microbial communities from Petit-Saut dam, French Guiana - Emb289 P1 | ecosystem: Host-associated > Arthropoda: Insects > Digestive system > Gut ... | reverse complement strand
TTTTTTTCCCCCCCACTTTTTTTTTTTTTTTTTTAATTGCCCCCCCCCCCCCCCCCCGTTCTCTCCATATTTATCTCAGCCAGATTATTTTCTTTTCCCCAAGTTGAAAATGAAGTTAAAAGAACTCCACCTTGCAGATGTTGCTGAGATCCAAGAAGCCATAACTGATGAATTAAAGAAGGTCCAAAAAAGAGGAATTTTCGGTAGCTTTTCAGAAACTGTATGACCGCACAAAAGCCTGTATATATGCCAATGGAGCTTATTTTGGATATAAAAAAAAGTTTGTGTCTTCCTTATGTGTTTCGATTTTTAAAAAAATAGGTCCTAAAACTTTTGGGACCGCACTGTGTATTTTCTGAATGATTTTGGGGTGGTTCCTGTTGCCTCTATTATTACTGGTATCAGTTTTGTTTTTACATTCCACAAATGAAGTATTTCTCTTATAAGGTTTTTATATTTTACAATCTGCTCAGCTTCTCTCGTTATCATATTTCTGTCTCCAGAAGCTGCAGCATCTATTAAGTTCCCTTTTCATCATCATGGATTAAGATGCCCAGTTTATTGTTAGGGATGGTTGTGTCAGTTTTCATTAGTTTATTTCATTTTGTGTGTAGTGTTTGTAGTTCTTGTAGTAGTTTTTATAGATTATATGGATGTGTAAACAGTGGTGTTTATAATTTTAAGGCCAGTCATCCCATTGTGTTTTGAATAATTTGAAATACAATATATCTTGAATGCTGGTTTCTTGAAAGAAAATTTCTTTTATGCTGGAATAATATCGAGAAGAAACCAGCATTCAAGCTATAAACATATTCAAACTCTGTCACACTTAAGTTTTTAAAACCTATTTCCCAACTTACTACAACACAATTCTATCTCATGATACTAGTATATTACAAATTATCATATCATTTGAGGTTTCTGAAACTATAAACAAAAGCAACCCAGCAGTCGTTCGAGATGATCCCTACATTCAAATGAGAGACCACCAAAAGCAGATTTATACAAGTCATCTCCTCCAAGAAGTGCTTACACTGCCCTAATATTTTAACATTTTTAATCACTTTATCTCATATATTCAGTGCTCCATTCTCTTTAAAAACGCAAATACGTGTATGTAATTTTATAGATTTTATTCCAAAGGCTGTTTATGTTATGTATTTTCCGTGTAACAAAAAGTACAGGAAGGTTGGAGATCTCATTCCTATACAACTGTGGGTATTTTTTTTGGAAACAGCATGATGATGGCTGTACTGGCTGACAGATGTTGCTGATTGTTTGACATTAAATAAAATAGGGTCCATTTTAGCAGAGCCCACGACTTGGCCACACTAAGGCTTTGTGAAAATTTGAGAGAGGCCATCCCGTTGTGTATTACCAAATCTGTATAATATATTATGCACTGTCAATACACAACATACATCGAACAAGATGCAATAATTACAATTATGTGATGTTTGGCTGCATGTTTCGGCCATGACCAGCCATCTTCAGGCCAACTAAGAACAACAATTAAGGTACAGTAAAAATGTTACTCAATGGGATCCCATTTTGTTCAAATTAAACCTTGATAAAATATGAAAATTTTTACTTACGATTAAAACAGTGGAATAGTATAGTAAAATGGTAAAACTAAACCTTCATGCACTGTATTCAGGCCTCGCAATGGTTCATACACTAATAGTATTGTGTATATGTCAACAACAAAGTGGAATTCATGCGTCATATCACAGTAGATACATACTTTTTTGCCTATTGTGTCTCGTATGTATATGTGGGATCACACAGTTGTGCAGACCAAGAGTTGTTTTTTTTGTATTCACCAAGTCACTGTCTTCCAGTTGTTTTTCTACTCTTGTAGTTATTGTTGATTAACTCATTAATAGGCGTCGGACTGCCACAGATTCTCATGGAAGGTAAGTATCACAGGGGAGCACACATACATAACTTAAATATGTGTAGTAGAAATGAGACTCACAGTTTGTTGTGGTATGATGTCACTAGTTATAATGCTGTGGATGTTCGATGTACAGTACGTTGAGAGGTTGTGAGGTCCGACCACTGCTGATATGCAATAATCCAATTAGTAGCTCTTTATCATTAAAGGTATGTACTTGTAAGTGTGGCCCAGTGTCATTTTGTCGATGTGGTCGGATGTGTCTGGTTTGTACGTGTGCACTTCCGAGGGACGACTCCCTTGGAAGTGCACACGTACAAACCAGACACGTTTACTCTTCTAGATCTGCCGTGTTCCATTTAAACTGCCTCATCGCTGCACACAGTGGGTCAAATTAACAAAAGCTGGCCAAAATTCAAATTCTTTGACTTTCACAAAATGCTTTGAAGTCTAGCTGAGGGGCAAAAGAAAGTTCCTAGGAATGAAAATAGGTTTTATGAGAGTTTTGTTCGATCTACTCCTGGTACAGGCAAACAGAGTGATTTATTAGCAGCGTGTATGAAGGTACTTTGTATACAAACACCGGTAGTTAATTTGTTAATTACTTTTATGGTGGCAATTTAAGGGAACTGCTAATGGAGCAGAGAAATAAAGGTAAGTAATGTGTAAACTATTTAAAATCAATATTTTATCTAAAGTAAACAATTGTTATTTCAATTTATATTAAACTTTTTTTTGAGGGGGGCTGCAGAATTTGAAGTCCCTTATTAATGTAGAGCTGCAAAATTGAACTGAGTTGATCCAGCTCCATTTGGTATATTATTATATGGCCTTAAACTTTGTTATTATTATGCCATAAAATTGGCTGCTAATACATGCTACTCTGGAAGTTATGAACTACTGCATAAAGCAGGGTCTTGTACTTTTAAAATTTGATCATGTTGTTTGACATGTAATCTACCATTCTGGGTCCCCATGGTTGATGTTAATAAATATATAGTAGAGTATAAACGAATAACTAAGCTTACAAATTGCATATTTTATATTCATGAAATATTGATACTGATGCATATATACTTATTGTTCTGTGTTTTACAATAAACCATGAAAAAATTTGCACAATTGTTTATGGATGGATACACAATTAGAGTGCAAGGAATTGTAAAGCTTTGGATACAAAGGAAAGGTGACCACAGCAACATCTAAAGTGAATATGGCAAAATAGTGTCATAGGTTTGTACAGATATTTTTGTTTGTGATTAAGAATCTTAATTAAACAGATTAATTAAGATTAAGAATCTCAATTAAACAGTTATTGTTTTATATTCAATTTTAAATCAGTTTTTATTCTCACATTGGTTAATATAATCATTATTTTATAGCTCTTTTGAACTGGAAGAAAATTCTCCAAGTGCACTAAGGGAAATTCTTCAGAATATATCGTGTTGGTAGTGAATTTTTGAAGAGATGGATTGATGCAAGAAGACGCCATCAGTATTTTGTACTAAAGAATGCAGAATGGTAGGAGCCAGAATTCAGTTTACACATTAAAGGTATTGTCAGACTGAATGAGATTACAAAATTATATGCACTTCAGGTATAAGTCATCATTGAAAATTGGCATTTGGAAAGAGCAGTGAAAGGAGCAAATGCAGAAAATCCAGAGCTGCTGGATTTTCTGAACTAACTTATGCCACTAAAATGAGCCTTGGATCTGCTGGTAAAATAGATGCTGCTAAACTTTTCAGTGAAACCTTAGAAACAACTCCAATGGGAGCATTAAAAATCAGGAAAGCTTGGACTGCTCATGTTGAAAATGTGTTGGTACTGTATGCACCCAAAGAAGCACTGTCTTTGTTTACTGAAGATCATTTGACAAAAAGTCAACATAAAAAATATGAAGTCCAGCAAAAATAAAGAAATGCAACATCTACCCAAGTTACCATATAATTAAAGCTGCTAAAGAAGAATATCATCGTCCTAACAGCAAAATACCTGTCTAGAAAACCTTAGCAGAAGAGTTGGTACAAGCTCTCGTGGATAAACTGACTTCAAGAATTATCATAGCTCAAACAAATTTCCCAGATCCTCTTCTGGACGATATCGTGAAAGAATTGCTTCTCATTTCAAAATGGGTTTGGGATGGAAGCAATACACACAGCGAATACAGCAACAGTCATTGGAAGATATCTTTATCACATCTGTAGTTAATCTTCAGTTGTTTTCAGCAAAAGCATCTGGAGGTACAGTTATTCTTTGGCAAAATCCTAGCCCCTAGATGAAGTACTGTCATCCCAACCAGATACAGTTTAAGAAAGAAACAGCTGACGCAGCAAAAGAGGAAACATCAGGTATTGAAGAAAGAATAAAAAAGTTTGAAAAAAACGGTGATAACTTTGGAGGAACAAAATTGACGTATTGGTAAGTCATAAAATCCTATTAACAATGATAGAAGGCAAAATTTCTAACGCCGTCACTTAAGACGTCTTCTGCTCAACTTTACTATGTATGTGGTGCTGGGCCAAAACAGACGAATCCCATCGACGAAATTGTCATAAGAGATGAATCCCATCGACGAAATTGTCATAAGAGATGAATCCCATCGACGAAATTGTCATAAGAGATGTAGCCGTAACAAATTACAGATTCAGGCTACCTACCCATCACGTGTGGGATTTATGAATGTTTGCTCCACATCACATACCGTCTGGGAATAAAAAATGGCAAGCACTATAAAAAGACCAACGAAAGTTAAAAAGAAGAAAAAAATACGAGCCCTCTTCAAATATGAAATGGATATTTTGGTTAATAAACTTAAGCTTGGCGGAAGCGGAACCGTAACGACGGAAATACAGTTAGAAGGTTGTTGATTTGATCTATGTTGATTTCAAACTTGCGCGGTCTTGTGACTTGTATTCTTTCTTTTTTTGGTGATTTATGTGCCAACATTTCAGAAGACTCTGTTCCGTCTTCACAAGCCGTGTGAATAAGAAGAATAACTAGGAAACCAACAAACAAAAGAGGTAATAGAGGGCGGAGACTTTTTCGCGGAAGCGTAAGTCGACGTCCCTCGGACTGTTTAGCCATTCCTGCATTAACCGCATCGCTGGGCCCAGTAACAGACACCTTAAACTCTAACTGGGGATGCGCATAAGCTAACGATTTCCCGTCGCGGTTGAAGACCCGACGTGAGCAAACTGAGGACCGTTACTCGAGAGGCAATTGGTGTTATAAGGGGTATAAATTTGGATGGTAGGCTTTCTGGGATTCGAACCCAGATTGATCATGTTTAAAGTTAGTTTAACAGATACGCCCTGGGTCTAACAAATAATAATGTATATTGACACTATAGATACAACAATTAAAGCAGTAATGAACACGGAACACTGCAGCCAGAATCTCAAGTATCACTCAACAGATACGTCTGTTCTCATACATGCAGTTCTTAGGGCTCATAGCCCTGACGCCGTTGGAACCCAGTACCTCACTCACAGTGCACTACGCAGTTCCACCTTCGCTCTGTCATCCGACGGTCGCTCGCTGCTTCGCCGTTACACAACACGCTCGTTCGCTTACATGCATGGATCAGAGTCGGCCGCTTGTGAGCACAATTATCCCTCGCTATGCGCTCGCTGTCTCGCCGTGAGATGGCTCCTACGCCATCCGTTGGACGCTCGCTGTATCGCCGTGAGAAGACTCCATCGTCATCCGCTGTTTGCTCAGCACAGATCATCTAGTGAGGACACTACCCGTGAAGCGACGTCTAGTGCACCTTTGAACGCTGGCTTAAATAGCGTTGTCTCGCTTCCCGATTGTTAAACTCTGTCGCAGTTACTCTTCTACAAACTTCCGGTGCACCAAAATGTTCTACCTCTTTCTCGCACGGGAACGTTCTAGTGGTCTGTCCTTATAACTCGGAGGCACTGTTATAACGTTAGCTGTGACATTAAAGGCTTTACAAGTTGCATACTGGTAGGCGCTGAGGCTTCCCGTTACATTTCAGTTAGACTGAATCGCGGTGAAACTTAGTCGCCATACTTGGGAAGATTGCGGGCCGTGCCTGTCCTTGCGTGTTATACCCCGGCATGTATACCTTAAAACTGAGGAAAAAAGCACGGAAAACTCTTCAGTCAGGGTAGTCGTAGACGTGCCAGTTGGGCATGATTAATTGTGTCGACATCAGCCAACTATGAATCGAAACTCTCAGAGATCTGATGTGGTCGGTAAAGGACGGATCACCCAAATTCTCGCGAACGTGGTAGTAATGCGAAGAAACTTGGATTGAAGCACCTCCAGTTTCCTGATATGGGAAAGAGTGGCGGACTTCCAGAAGAGACACTCGTAGCAATAAGTGACCGAAGGCCACACGCTAGTCAGCCCTAGTATAAATTGTACGTGGGTACGTTCAGTTAGTGTCACCCTGGTCAGTGGTTGTACGCGTAACCGTAGTAGGTTGCGTTATGCACGGATCTAGCTGCAGAATCTAGCTAGAAAGTTTCATAGTACGGCTTGGGTAGAGCACCTGTGTAAACTATTCCGCGTATCACCTACATGCCTTCAGATATATAATCAATATGCTGTACATTAAACAGTCCGTCGTCTGTGATTCGTTTAAGTAGTCCATGCCGTATGCGGTAATGCAATTTACGAAGCTTGCATTGTTGTCATTCAGACTGGATTGTTTGGTTAGTGGCCTATAATAATTTAAATTGTTTGAAGGCAGTTGTCATCAAATTTTGAATCACGGTGTGTAAATGTGGGAATTCTGCTGAACGTGAGAGGTGAAACTTGTGAGATTCGCGTTTAAGTACAAAATTTGATAACGATAAGAAATGCACTTTAAGGTTATGTTCGTGAATGGTTGAGTTCAGTGATCAACCAGAGAGTTGCTGCCTGTGTGTAATTTGGGAAATATGTACATTACGGAAAGTGGGGTTGTGTTGTTTGTGTTTATGTAAGGGTACGTTTGAACATACGTTTAATGGTTCTGCAATATGTTTTCTCTGGTGGAAATAATGTACACTTTTGAATATTTTTTTGTTGTTGCCTAATATAGTGATGCTGTAACACGGGGAATGCGTATATAATTTCGAGTATGGTGCTGTGAATACATTGAGGCATGGCATGATTACTTTTCATTCTGGGATGACGCCTGCATCTGACCCGCCCCAGACGAGTTTTGTATTTAATCTTAAGTGAATACGAAGGCTTAGAAGCCTGTTGAAATATGTTGTTGGTCTCAAAACAAAGTAATTGTATGATCATTTTCATTATTTCACAGAATGAGCAAAACGAAGGTACAGAACTGGTGCAAATATTTATAGTGCATGCAGGGTGGTAAGGTTTTTGTGTCTGCTTTGTGTCATATATCTCAAATTTTGATATTAAATTTGATGGATTATACGGGTAGTACTGTTGCTACTCAATCATTGTCAAAATTAGTGAATTAGATTAGTTTTTGAAGCACCTGAAAATAATCTGTCACTCTTTTTGCGTTATTGCCTCCGAATTGTTATTCCTAGTGTAGTAAAAGGGAAAAGAAGTTTAGTTTAGTTTATTTGTTTTAGTCACTTAGTCACATATGTAATATTTGGCATGTCAATTCCAGTTGACAATTTATAAATTACAAAACACAACTTGATTGGACATCCAACCAATATAATGTAATAAATAGCAATACAGAATTTAAGCAGTTAGATTATCCAAATGTAATCACTATGACATATACTCTTCCACTGAATAATATGCGTGTTGTAACAGAAATGATCTCACCTTGCCTTTAAAAGATAAGATCATGCCCAGTATTTTTATGTGATCTGGCACCTTCTTAAAGTTATTTATTTCCCTTATTTCAAAGATCTGTATTCGGTAACAGCCAGCGGATATAGAATCAATCATATATATATAAAAAGATCCTCGTTCTGTGCATATATAGAACTACTCATAAGTAACAAGATGGAATTAACAAATGTTATTTACAGTGAACAAACCTATATAACAGTACAGTGTCATCCTTAATGTAATATAAAATACATTGTACATGTGAAAACATACCTTAAAGTTTCATACGTGACAGAATAATAAATATCAATTTAGCAGTTAAAATCTGTCATACAACAGCTTTATAACTGAAATATTATTCCATTTTATAAAATGAATGTTGTTAAAGGAACCCTCTCAGAGATGATTTAAATTTCTTAATATTATGGGACAAATCTTTTATTGCAGGTGGAAGACTGTTATGTACCTTAACACCTATATAAAAGGGACCTTTTTGATAAATAGTCAAATGTGACAGTGGTTGAAAGAAATCAGAATTGTTCGTGGTATTGATATTATGTATCGCAGAATTCATCCAAAATTGATTTTTATTATTAACCACGAAGAGTAGGAGAGAGAATATATATTGTGAGTTCAGTGGTAAAATAGGTAGGTAAGACTGTTGAGCATTAATATTAAGTGTATTAATGATATATGTGATTTAATCATGAAGTAATATAAGAAGCAGGAAAAAAAGGCTGTTTTGTGTAGTTTTAGTCAGATCAATAGCAGTATGGTTTTGATAGTGCAATAAGGCAGCAGGATGTTGATGTTCTGTATCACTTACAATACTGGTTGAAATCATAATGTTGTTATTACATATTTGCATGTTCTGAATGTGTTGTTTATTGCAGCACTGCCTTGCTGTTTACCTATGGGATTCTGGGATAAACTAGTAAACCTTCTGGGATTTAAAAAGAGAGAAGTGAATATCTTAGTAGTTGGTTTAAACAACAGTGGAAAGTCTACAGTTATAAATCATTTCAAATCTGAAGAAGAGAAATCAACAGAAATTGTACCAACAGTTGGTTTCAATGTTGAAAAATTCAGGAGTGAGTATAGACTCTGTATTGTGTGCTTGTAAGGATGCTGGTCTAGACTTAAGCTCAGATTAAATTGAATTAAGTATATATTTTATGTTTCGTCACCAGAATTCAGAATAAACGCACAGTGTAAGGGTAACCAATATATTATTTTTAAGTAGGTACAAATTACAAAATCAGGTACCTGGAAGTGGCAGTAACATACCAAAATCATTTTCAAACCAAAATTATGAGCACATTAAATTTGGGAAATGCTTCCTATCATTCAATTCAGACTTTTGTACCATATTTAGAGTATCTAAAATTGTAAATATTGTTATATGAAAAAGGCCAGTTGTACTGTATGTATAATGCAACTGTGAAACTTTGTGTGTGTGTATTTTTTTTTTCTCTGTAAGGTAATAGCCTAGATTGAAATTTCTGTGAACAGTGTAATGTGAATACATGAAAGAGAAGGAAGGATCACTGTGTCTTATTGTGAGGTATCCTCATATAGGAACTGGCTGTCCCGAGTGCAAGTTGTAGTGGTGTGCCTTATTTCATTTTCTGTCACCACACCTGCCACAACTGTACTGTATGTTATATAATTGTTATTTGATTCAACCCTTTAGGTGAAACAGCAATCTGAAATATCTGTAGAATTGGCTATTTCAGTAACCTTGACAAATAATACAGCCGTTACCAGGAGGTCTGTCATTTGGTGTGCATATATGTATTTGGTAATTGGATAATTTTTATTGATTTGTTTCTTCATGTGTTTATGAGTGCTTTTGAAGCTGTATAGAGCATCAGATGGGAAATTACATAATTTTAGGGCTCCTTTTCCATGAACAGTTTTTAGCAGCATATGTGGTTTAAATGGACATATTTCCATGAGCATGTGCTGGTATGTCTGCAGCACTGCTGTCAAGGCCATGGCACTATTTTATACTGCGCTGCTTGTTGAGAGGCATTGTGAATAGTTGTGCTGTTGCCATGAGGGACTCTATCAGGTGCTACTCTGAGTGGGAAGTTCCCATGTTGTGTTATCTGGTTCAGAATTTTTAAAAAATGCCGAAACAATCACCCCTGGAGTAATTTCACACGGAATTATTTATTAATGAAGTAGAGCAGCTGATGACCATTTGGTACATGAGATCATCTTCCTACGGCTAAGCAAGAAAAATCCTGCACATGGGAGACATTGTGCAAAATATTTATTGAAAATGTTGATAAAAAGTCCTCAGCTGCGAAGAATGATATTGGTAAGTTCTGAGTTTATTACATTAATGTAAGAGTAATGTAATGTAAGTTTTAATGTCTTCAAGGCAAAAATGTAATACATAAATGTCAACCACACAGACGTAGTTCTGTTTTTCCCACAACTTGTGTTACAGCACTTGTGTAACACTGAATTGTTCGCACTGATTTGGTGTCTTGGGGAGTTTTATTACCATTATGACCTTCACTTGCTGTAAAGGGGTGGTTTCTTGAGGCGTATTATACTGTATTGCTGTGGAACTTCTCCAACACTGCTGTGAAAATAACTTGCGAAATGTTCATGAATGTCACATGCATATTTACCACCACCTTTCACTGCACCTGCAGGTATATAATGTAGGCCTTCCATATACAAAGTGTGGTCAGAATCAACTTTCATGCACAAAATTATGTAGCACTATGCGTGCTTTTATAATATCATCTGTGGAATCAATTGTAAACTTCAAACGCCTGTGGAAAATTTGCAGTTTATTTTTGAGAATTCGAAAAATGCTGTACATACTACTGTGCTGGACAGAGACTATGGTTGAAAATTTTTTTCTTTGACAGGTGTTTCCCTACAAATAGATGTAACAAATTGCTTGTAAGTTTAAAAGCTTCATCTCCAATGAGGACGTTTGGCAGGGTGGGTCCTTCCATACCAGTTAACACACTCCCTGGTGGAAGGTTGAGAATATTTGCTTGTTGTTTCTTACACAGAAGTGAGTTTTTGAAGATGGATGAATCCTATCTGCAATATGAACCTATGTCTACAAAAGTAACCGGTAGTTGGAGTCACAAACTCCCAGCAGAAAACTGAAAAGTAGTAGTTGTTATAAAACAAGGAACCACGGTCTGCAGGCATAATCACACGTACATATTTCCCATCTCTATCCCCAGTAGAGTTCAGGAAATTCGCACACTTTCTTAAAATTTCTTTGGTAGTTTTCTACTCATGCTGTGTTGATGGAGCCATACATACAGCACTCAGAATTTGCCACAGTGCTTGGCAAAAATGTTCTACTATTCTTGCATCCTTAGTTATTTCAATTCTATATGAAAAGTTAACTCTGAGAATGTGCAATCAGTTGCCTAGTACCTGTAAACATATCAGTATTATTCATACCATGACACTATACACCATCCTTCCTACTATTAGTACCAAAAATTTTCCATATTGTTTAATTAATTAGTCATTCTGATGTTGGATGCAGCTTCAACAATGGAAGAACTGACAGAAGAGCTACACCCATGACATGAATTGGAGACAGAAGGAAAAATTAGGGAGTGCCACTTCTGGAAGGAAGCCATACATGTTTTTTGCATAGCTGAGTGTCTTTCAGTTGCTTACAACCAATAAGGAGACCAGTAATAATTTTCAAGGGCCAAAAAGTGGGAAAGGGGATTTTACTACAAATCCAGTAGAGGCACATCAACAGGCTTATGTCAGTCTACAAAAAAGACAACAGAGCAGACTACTTCCAGAACAATAACTGAATGAAGGATTAACAGAAAATGTTAAATTAAAAATGGCAGAGAAGGGAAAGGATGATGAAGATCAATATTTTCTGCTACCACTATTATTAGAGTTAAGGAACGTGCCCTCACTACATGAACTTGATAAAGAATGAAATCCTCAATATAGTCAAGAGGTTCAAACATAGTACTTAACCACACATTACAGCTATGCAGTCCAACTTTCCAGTTCGTGGAACTATTATGTGTAATCAACAGAATCCTTATGCCAACCAAACACCCATTCCTCCTAGCCTTTCCATGCCCTCACTATCAGCATCTCTCAACACTGTATCTGACAATTCCTGTTTCAACTTTGAGTGTATTTCTTGATAATTTTGTAAGTCAGTCACTAATACTTTATGCACCATGTAAATTTTTGTCATTGTGCTTTTCTAGCCTTGGTATTCAATATGTATATATATATATATATATATATATATATATATATATTGCTTCTAATATTTTGTCTTTACTGTTATTACCTGTCAGCCTTCCTTTAAGATTGAAATAACCTAGAACTTAATTGCTGTTTCAACATATGTCAGATACAAATCCTTATGGAAATAATTATGGAAAAATTTCTTATCAAACATGATAGCATGTCTCAGCTGGAGTGACACATCTCATATTTGTTTCCAGTCCACAAATCCCTTTCTGAGGGAGACTTAGCAGTTTGTCAGGTGCCTTCAGTGACACGTGAATATTCATTCATTCATTAGTAGTCAGCCTTGAAGGCCGGGCGTGGCAGGAACCAGAGACCAGTCATGTGACCGGTATGGCTCTGGCACACTGCATCCTGGGCAAGTTCTTGGGGGTAGTTTGCCATTGCTTTCCCCCGCCTTTAGACATTCCCACTTTAGCCGCCAGGTGCCTCCTTCCGCAACGACGTGAGAGATCCTAGCAGCGAAAAGTGGAACTGTGGGCGAGAAAGATGTCTGGGAGTAATTTTGCCTAAATTCCGACTTCCACGTAAATTTAGGGATCTTTTACATGCCGCAAATCTACGACATGGGACCAATGGCTTTACTAATCCCTCCAAAGGAAGGCGTGCTGAGGATTTTTTTGCCCTAAAAATCCGACAGCTTCGGCCGGGTTTGACCCTGCAAACTTGGGTACTAAAGGCCAGCACGCTACCCCTAGACCACCGAAGCCAGTACTTGAAAATACTGAAAAAATTTGACTTTCATCTTTCCTGTATCCATAAAACAGTGTATAAACTTGACCCATTTCTAGGCTTTTACAAAGCAGAAGATGAACCCTGTACTAGTGATAACATTCCATTTTATAAATTCTCTTCTGCAACAATGCAAGCATAAAAAGAACTTCCTCCTCCAAGTCCTTTGCAACTACTGGTGGGTGTAATGGCAGCAGCAAATGGCAACACTGCTCATGGAAACAGCTTGTAGCTGATCATTTTTAGTATAGTTGTTTCTTAGGATTGCTGGCGTCCGTTACGGATGGTTCATGACACGCGTTGTAAGTTAATCTGTCAACGTATATTCAGGGCCATTGGTGATAGGTAGGAGGGGAGAGATTTAAGAGAAAATGTTAGCAGCGGACAATGGACGCTGGCAATCCAGTGTGAATTCAGTCACGAATGAGTGTGGTGTAAGTAGGAGTACAGAGAAGTGACTGTGTCAGTTTCCTAGAAATGATCTAGTTGTTTTACTGGATAGCACTCCATTTGTTACATCAAGAATAAAATGAATAAATAAAACGTAAGTGAAAAGAAAATAACTAAAACTATATGTGATTCAGTGAACCACACCTTTTTCCCGAAAGAGGTTCACCTACCACACTGAGCGTGTCGGGACAAAGTTATGAAGGGTTATCCTGCATAAGCTGTTGCTATTTTTAGCACCTCTGCTAAAATTTGCTCATGGTAAATGGTAAAGCAGCCTAAATGATGAGCTGGGAAATGAATTGAAGGCATTTATGGTAATTCCTTTTCAAGGTATAGTCCTAAGAAAAGCAGAATAGTTTATAAAGTAGCCTTCTCCAGAATGGGGCACACAGTGGCACAGTCGATTGAGGCATTGTGCTGCAAGCCAGAAGGTTGCAGGTTCGATTTGTGATTGTGTCATTGGAATTTTTCATTGACATGATCCTTCTGATTGCCCTGTGTCCCTTGGGTCAACTCAGCCTCGAACAGAAATGAGTACCAGGAATATTTCCTAGGAGGTAAAGGTGGCTGGTGCACAGGGCTGACAACCTTGCCACTTACATCTACTGACTGTCTTGAAATCTGGGAGCCATACCATTCTGGAACTTTCAGGGTCTGTCCAGGCCTGTATACAGGGATTGCTGCTTCTCCTAAGCAGCTTACTCAGTAAACTGTGGGAAAATTGTGTGATGCTGCTGTCCAGGATGCCATCAGAGTAATTATGTAACTGTTGGTGCACTGAAACCTCTTCTGATGAACCTATTATTATCATGTGCAGTCTCAATAATGAATGGTGTCACATAGGTCACCTCACATTACAACAAAAAAAGGGGGGGGGGGGGGAAACAATTAGTTTCCTTTTTACCCCTCATTTGGGGGGGGGGGGGGACTTTTTTTTTTTTTTACTTTTTCCCTTTTTTATTGAGGTTTTTTTTTTGTGCCCTGGGCTTTTTTTCCCCTTTGGAATGGGTTTT
>Ga0123355_10010593_pt1 | contig 14156 bp, 7 predicted proteins | sample TergutEmb28metaG_3_FD_89872 | JGI IMG/M metagenome (GOLD analysis project Ga0123355, IMG submission 89872) | Embiratermes neotenicus P1 segment gut microbial communities from Petit-Saut dam, French Guiana - Emb289 P1 | ecosystem: Host-associated > Arthropoda: Insects > Digestive system > Gut ... | reverse complement strand
TGCATAGGCTCAACCTTAGTAAAATCTCTATCTATTCTATCCATCTCTCTCTTGGATTTGCTTCCTTTTTTGGTGACACCAGTGCTGTCAAATTCAAAATGCTCGATAATGCAGAAAGCGTTTCCTGCAATTGAATATGCGTCGGGTTGCTCATGCTCCATAAGGTTTACTAAATAATCTTGGATTGTTGAGTATTTCGTATCAATACTTCCACAAAAACGAAGCTTGCCGCTGCAGCCATTAATATACTTGTTTAGCCTCTCTATTATACCAGAACTCATAGTATTTAACCCTCAACATCATATCCATCAATGCTTAGCATAGTTAACTCTCTCAAAGGAATACCGACAAAATTTGCTACAATCCCGCCAAGACTAAAGGCAAAACTGCAATAGCAGCATCAGCCCCTTTGTTCGCAACAAACTTTAGAATATCTTTTGCTTTATCCCAAGTTTTACTTTTATCATTCATTGACCTAACGCCCTCAAATGAATACAATTTTTCTGTCAACTGTTCTTTGTCATCGATAGATAAAGAATCATTTGAAATCTCATCAATTAATTTGAGTGTAAAATCAAGGTTTACTGTTACGGTTGCAGATAAGTTTGCGCTTTGATTTTGCACAGGGCTTGCTTCTGCGTGAACAGAAACTGTAGGCTGACTTAGTTGAGCTAATTTTAGCTCATGTTCCATTTTTTTGTGTTCTTCTTTTATGTTCGCTTGATAGTTTAACAGCTTTTGCTTTAAAAGTTCAACATTAAGCAAATAATCTGAACCACTATAATCATGGTCATCTAACCCCCTAAGAATAGTGGCTATTTCATTGGCGAAAATGCTTATAATCTCATCTTCAATTTTTCGTGCATCATTAATATTTTTACTGTTGATTATCACCTCGCATCGGTCTATAAATTTTTGAATAAATATGATTTTATCCATTGTTATTATCAACCTCCCTCAAACGTCAACAACTTATCTCTATAATACTCATACTGTTTCTGTCGTGTAGCTATTTCTGCAGGCAGACCACTTGATATATCCGCAACTAGCGAATCAAAGCGGTCAAGAATTTCCACAATGCGTCCCTGCTCTTTAAGCGATGGTAGTGGTATACGCATCTTTGATAAATTTTCTCTTGACACTCGAATAACCTTTGTGCCCTGTGCATATTTTCTTTTTTGTTCAAAAAAGCTGGCAGTCTGGAAGATGTACGCGAGATATTTTACATTTTGACTACTCCGAAAATACATCATATCTCCGGAAATTGCAACCTCGTCACCGTGCCATGCCATTGCTTTACATACGTCATCTACATTTTCGCTTGTGGTGGCTATAATAAGGTCACCATTTTTGGCCTTTTTTAGCTTTTTAGCAAATTCAGTTGACACAAAACTAAATGTGCTATCTGCGGAAAGACCATATCGTGTATATAACTGTCCGTAGTGAATGCAAGGGAAACCCACATCTGCGAAATCTTTTTTCTGCAAACCGTTTCCACGAACAAACTCACCGATCTCCCCAAGCTCCACCATCGGCACATCATCACCAAACGTCAAAAGCTCATTTCTATAATATTCATATTGCTTTTTTCGTGCTGCAAGCTCTGCTGCAAGCTCTGCTGTAAGCTCCGTGAAATTGTCCAAGATTTGGACAATTTCACGTTGGATATCTAAAGGTGGCAGAGGGATTGGATAATTCAGATTAGCGACTTTGCTGCCACGTGGCATTTTACCACCTTTTGAGTGTTGTGTGGCATATATAAAGAAATTATCAGATGAAAGCAAGTAGTAAAGATATTCAGCCGACAATTTTTCATTGACAACATTAATAACAAGAACATCTCCATTAGTTCCACCAACACGGTCTGATAACCAAATCTTCTTCAAGTATGGACGTATGTTTCCAATTAGTATATCCTTTACTTCATATTTTGTAAGCATACCCGAATTAGGCACATTATTTGACAATTTCTTGCCAGCTTTATTTGGCAAGAGATTGTCAACACCAACATAATTTTCTGCATTCATATCCTTTGAAGAGATACGAATTGGCGAATATCGAGCAACTTCACCCAACGTCATATACTCCACCCCGTTTGGACAAAGCTCTGCTATCAAGCGGTCAAGTTTAGTCATCTTCACTGCCTCCTGGTTTGCTACCATTTTCAAGTGAAATTTGACCTAAGTTAATTGCATTGAGCGGACTCACCACAGATTTCCCGGTGCTTTTTTCTAGTTGCTCGCGGGCGACTTTGGCAGTAAGTGCGCCTTCCTTTGCAACCTGCGCGCTTTCTTTAAAGCCGGTTGGCTGACGTTCTACAGATATATCGGTTGTTGCTACTTCGGCAAGCATATTTAGCACCAGTTCCGTGTTTGTCATATTATCACGAAGATTTTCTTTCTTTAGACCCTTAAAGCGTTTGTACTCCTTCGTTGTCATCCCGCTCCATGTTTTATTCATTAAATCGGTAAGTGACGCATATTCAGCTCCTTGATTTACACCACTATTATCCCATTCGTCGGTCAATGCTTTGCGGACTTCAATAGATTTGATACGTTGATTTATCCAGTTTTCACTATACCCTAATCGACGATAATTTTGGATAGCACGATCGATGGACAGCTCCGGGTCGATTGTTTCGTCAATGCGTTCACTTCCGACTTTAGCAAGCCATAGCTTGAATGGCTCGGCTTTTTTGCTTGGAATCGACTGTATTAAGCGTAAAACCTGTTCAGTGCCCATCACATCTGTCAAGCGCATTTTTCCATCAGGTGCTGGCATTTTCAACTGGTAACAATTTGTTACCAGTTCATTTCCCTCAACAACTATGCGACCTTTCAAGACTTTCCAATACTTTCGAGCAGTCTGATAATCACTGTCTGTCAGCACAGCACATATATCAACAACTGACAGCCACCACTTTTCGTTTTGCTCATCCCATTCTGAACGAACACTTTTATCTTCAAAAATTTTAATTTTCTTCTCTTGCTCACTCATTAGCTATCCCTCCCTCAATCTCTGCAACAATAGCAGCTATTTCACGACGCAAAACATCACCGCGAGCAACAATGCGCTCGATTTCGGAGTTCAGCTCTGTTATGTTTATAACTTCTCTCGTATCTTCTTGCTCTACATAGGAGCTTACTGAAAGATTGTAATTCTGCTCTGCAATTTCGCTGTTTGGTACGAGCTTTGTAAAATACTCTAAATCCTCGCGACCTGTATATGCGTCAATTACTTTTTGTATATTCGCTTCAGTCAATTTGTTATTATTCGTGACCTTTACAAACTCCTTGCTTGCATCAATAAACAATGTGCTGTTTTCACTTTTGGACTTTTTCATAACCATGATACAGGTCGCAATACTTGTTCCGAAGAACAGATTACTCGGTAGTTGAATAACACAGTCAATAAAATTATTATCTATCAAATATTTGCGGATTTTTTGTTCCGCTCCACTTCTATAAAAAACACCTGGGAAGCAAACAATCGCCGCAGTACCGTTTGTTGCAAGCCATGACAAACTATGCATGATGAATGCGAGATCCGCTTTTGACTTAGGTGCAAGCACTCCTGCAGGCGAAAAGCGCGGGTCATTTATCAAAATCGGATTATCGTCACCCGCCCACTTGATGGAGTATGGCGGATTAGACACAATAGCCTCAAAAGGTTCATCATCCCAATGAATCGGATCGGTTAACGTGTCACTGTGTCCAATGTCGAATTTGTCAAAACCTACATCATGCAAGAACATATTTATGCGACACAGGTTATATGTGGTGATATTTATTTCCTGTCCGTAAAAGCCCTGTCGCACATTTTCTCTGCCTAATATTTGAGCGAAATTAAGCAGAAGCGAGCCACTTCCGCAGGCCGGATCGTAGACCTTGTTCACTTCCGTTTTGCCTACAAGGGTAATTCGGGTCAACAATTCAGAAACTTCTTGCGGTGTATAGTATTCACCACCACTCTTTCCGGCATTACTTGCATACATCGCCATCAAATATTCGTATGCATCGCCGAAAGCATCTATCGTGTGATCTTTATAGTCGCCGAGCTTCATGTCAGCGATACCATTCATAAGCTTAACAAGTTGCTCATTACGCCTTGCAACAGTCCCGCCCAACTTATTACTGTTGACATCAATATCGTCAAACAGTCCTTTGAAGTTGGTTTCACTATCCGTTCCCTGTGCAGAGGCTTCAATATTTTTAAAAACACTTTCAAGAGTTTCGTTTAGGTTTTCATCAGCAGAAGCGCCCTTTCGCACGTTCTCAAATAGCTCGCTAGGTAAAATGAAAAACCCTTTGGTCTTTACGAGATCTTCACGAGCTTCTTCTGCATCTTTGTCAGCAAGGGCAGCATAATCGAATGACGTGTCACCAGCGTCATGTTCATCAGCGTTGATATATGTAGTGAGATTTTCGGAGATATAACGATAAAACAGCATGCCGAGAACATACTGTTTAAAGTCCCATCCGTCTACGCTTCCGCGCAGGTCGTTAGCGATATTCCATATTGTACGATGCAGTTCAGCACGTTCTTGTTCTTTTTTGTTATCTACCACCAATTTATGTCCTCGCTATCTTTGAGAATGATACTGTTTATTGTAGCGTAAAGATGGCTAAGTATCAAGGAAAATGGCGCAATATTGTGATTAAGGGGTTTAATCACAATGGTTATATGGAAAGGAAGTGTATATTCTGGAGTAATATTTCGCCAATGCTGAATTTTATTCATGATATTTTGCATTATCACATATTGAAACCTTGTCAAAGTGTGGTATAATCAGACTAATAGAGCGGCCCAGACCATTTCATGGGCTTGGGGGCCAGGACTGGGTGCTATGCTCAGTCCTTTTACTTATACTACCCAAAGGAGAACCAACTTGAGCACAACACCAAAGTATACACATATTATATGGGACTGGAATGGCACGCTATTCAATGATGTTGACTGGTGCGTTGATGTTATCAATACAATGTTGTCAAAGCGAAGGATAAAGACACTGCGTGACATATCTGAGTATCGCAGTGTGTTTCGCTTTCCTGTGATAGAATATTACAGAGATGTGGGATTCGACTTTGATATCGAGCCATTTGACGTGTTGGCAGAGGAATACATTGAGCTCTATCATACTGACAAGAGCGGGAATTGCGAACTATTCACAAATACAGAGAGCGTTTTAGACTCAATTAACAGCATGGGCATCACGCAGGTTGTTTTATCAGCTTCGGAAAAGAGCAACCTTTTGTCACAAATGAGTGGGTTCAATATTGGTAGTTACTTTGATGAGGTACTTGGGCTTACAGATATTTATGCTAAGAGCAAGTTAGATATAGGCAAAGATTATATGCTACGCAAGAATATTGGCAAGGTACTTCTAATTGGTGACACGAAACATGACTACGAGGTAGCGCAAGCTCTCGGTGCGGACTGTGTCCTTATATCAAATGGTCATCAGGGTAGAGCGACTTTAGAATCATGCGGCGTGATTGTCTTGGATGATATTTCTCATGTTGTAGAGTATATTGACAAATATAATGCACATTAAACGCAAGGAGTTCAGGGATTTTGTAGATGAATCAATCACGGAGTCGAATGATTGATATCAAAACATTAATAGATTTATGTTGATATTAGCTGGAGCAAATCTTTTATTTTCTTTGCAGTGACCATAACAACTTCGCCATTGATCATTTCGGCCTCTCGTTTAGTCTTATTGACAGACACAAGATTTTTTACATTTATTAAGAAGGACTTATGGCAACGAAAAAAATCGGAACTCAGCTCAGAAATATCACGAAGAGAGCCATAGAATTCTATGCGCTTATTTTTAGTATGTAAAATCAATTTATGAGACATATGATGCGATTCGAAAAAGATAATATCGTCAAAAGGAATATTGCGAATGCCATCGCCGGTTTTTACCTGATATGTTTCCTTTTGCGTGGTGCTGTCGAAATGTCTGGTGTGAGCCATTTCGATGCATTCATGAATTCTTTCGGCGACTTCTTTATGGTTATCTTTAATGATATAGTCCATAGCTTCAACTTTATATCGGAATGTGAGATAAGAAAGTTCTGCATGTGAAGTTACAAATACAATTTTTCCATTGGTATCGTATTGCCTAATTTTTGAGGCTAATGCGATACCATTTATTTCGTGTTGTAAATCGACATCTAAAAGATAAAGTGCATTTGGGCAAGGATAAGATTCCAAATAATTTATAACGTCCAAAGGGTTATCGGTAGACAATGCTAATTCTGCATAATCACCTTTCATCACACAATAGTCGGAAACGACTGATTCAATGCGTTTACGTTGTATTAAATCATCTTCACAGATAAAAATTGATAGTGTCACAAACATACCTCCTGTGGGTGCAATTTAGTAGAAACAGCAAAAAGCCATACTTAGTCTGAAAGATTATAGTGTCAGTGTTGAGCGTTTATGAGGAGTTTTTGGACGAAGTTGTTATTTTTAACACTTGTTTCCAAAGTTATGTTGGGTTGTAGGTTGGCAAGTTCAGTTAAGTTTGTAAGACCAGTTCCACGACCTGTGCCCTTTGTAGAAAACCCTGCCTGCATTAGTTGGTGAAGTTTCGGCATGTCTGAACGGCAAGTGTTTTGTACAATAAAGGTGGTGGTAGATTCAAACTTGAAGCAACCAACCAAAAGCCTACCTTCATCAATTTCGGTCAACTCTTCGATAGCGTTGTCCAAAATGATGCCAAGCATGCGTACAAGGCTAACTGGGTCGACAGATAATTGTTCGATTATACCATCTGCTTCAAATGTGGCATAAATGCCGAGGTTTTGAGCCATCATAAGCTTTGCGACCAAAATACTCTTTATTTCTCGTACTTTTACTCTGCTTAGGCCTTCCAGTGCAATGTCACTATTGGTAATTGCTTGAGAAGCAGGTGCAATACTTGTTGTATAATATTGCTTCAATCCAATTAAATCATCTTCATACAAATAAGCATCTATGGAGAGTAGGATGTTTTGATAGTCATGCTTAAATTTCCTGACGTCTGTTTGATTGCGTTCGAGCTCATTTGTATAGTGCTCCAGGTTCTGACGCTCTAATTCCCTTGCGTGCATTTCATATTTTGTCTCTAGTGATTTTGCAAACATTACAAAGCTTATAAAAGCGACTACAGTAAACACTACAAAAAATATAGAATTTATCAAAATAACGCTGGCGGTATATCCGTATTCAATCATGTGATGTCCAAAGATGACACTGGCCTGGAATGCAATAAAAAGAAGTGTTGTAATATATAACAATGCCGTTTGAATAGCGCTACTTTGATTTATTGTCGTCCGCAATCTGTTTGTGAGATTCACACACAGTATTGTGATGGAGATTGAAAGAGCATACCTCAGAATAAAGAATATTGGTGCACTCAAAAAAGAATCCTGCAAGCTAAATAACTGTAGAGCAATGGGGAGTGTATGATCAATAATAGCGATGAGAAGCATTGAAGAAAATATTAAAGATACGACTTTTTTAATAGGATACTTATAACCTTTAAAGAGGTATAAGAACAAGCATAAAATTACATAAATATCGAAAAAATGAGTGAATAGTGGAAGCATATCCGTGTCTGGTGGATTGTTAAGGATGTATTCAAAAGATTGGTAGCTATGGAGAATGTATATAAGTGCAGAGGCAAATAAAATTATGTCAAAAAATATTCCTGTGAGAATGATATAGAGACTTTCCTTGAGGCGAAATTTTCTATCGCGGATCAAAATTTTCATCACAATGAAGACATTTATATAAACGAAAAAAAACATTTCGATTCTCCTTGCGCTTTGCAGCCAACATGTTGCTTTAGGCTATTATAGCACACTTTCCGGAATTAATAATTGCGAACCTTGCGATTTAAGGGTGAAATATCGGCAGATTAGGGTGGATGGCCACCTTGGCGCTCTGTTTTTTGTTACAATTTTGTGTGCAATTGCGCTTCTACAGAATATCCAAATGACTTTTGAAAAGTACAAAAAGGAGACTGGATGCATTGTAGGTGTGCGATGCTAAGTTACTAAAAATGTAAATTATATGTCGGAAACATTACAACTAATGGTGACGACTAAATTAGGAGAGAAGGAAGGGGGCTGTTTCTAAAATGAAAAATATTAAAATGAAGCAGTTTGCAAAAATCATCAGCGTGTTGTTGGCTCTGCTAATGGTTCTCGGAATGATTCCGATGGATTTGTATGCAGAAAGCATTGTTAGTGATGCCAATGAGCAGATAGTTAATTATGAGGATGAAGCAGCAGAAGATACAGTTGTAGATGAGTACGACTATGATTACGACACTATTGTAGTGCAATGGTATTCATTTGGCGGTAGTATTGCAGTTTGTGAGCTAGGCGCACCATTAGTTGGGGCCGAAGTTTCGCTTTATTATATGGAAAATCAAGTTTTAAGCGTGATGACAGATGGACAGGGACAATATTCCATAGACGCAATGGAGTTTAGTGTGGACGCATTAGAGTATTGGTCTCTGACTGTACGACATACGGACTTTGAAACAAAATACGTATCATTATCTGAGTTTGTGGATGCAACACCATCAGAAGATAGTGTCACTCGTGTATATCTAGATCTTTTGCTTGAGGAAAGCGAAGAGATGGACTGGGATGGAACTGTGACAATCAGCGGTGCTTTTTTATCGTACAAAGATGGTGAACCTGTTGGGGGAGCCGTCATAGAATTGGTTAGTGGCAATGGCTCTATTTTCACTACAGAGACAGACATAAATGGATTTTATGAGATAACTATTGCACCCGAGTGCGAAGAAGAACATATTGACTTTGGATCACTATTACTGGGTGCTGTAATCACAGCCTCTCGTGAGGGGTACATTAGAGAAACAGTATCTGTGGACAACTATATTAATGATATTGATGTGGCCGGCAGAGTTGTCATTGATTACGAACTTACTCCTGTGTCATATATGCGAAATGATGATGTTGTATCGGGTGAATCTGAATCATTGCATCTCGACTCTGATGATGATGCGAATATGCAAAATTATCAATCGGAGTTAGAGGCTGAAATTACGAGATCAGTGAGAACGTACTATATTGCAAGTGCGGGACAACTCCAACAGTTTCTCATGGGACAAATGGGAACTAACCAAGATAATTTTGTTGTTACACAAAGTTTTTCAATGGTAGGACAGCCTGCGACTCCAGGTCGTGGATATGTGCTAAATCAACCATTTACAGGTACATTTAGTGGTGCAAATAGTAGCATAACAATCACTGGTCTCCAGTTGAGACCAAGTACTGCGGTCGAACGCACAGGTGGAGCCGGCCAGCCTATTGATGACGTGGGATTAATTCGCGTTCTTGGTGATGGAGCAAGAATTAATAATTTGAATTTTGCTACCGCTGTATACAATGATACTGCAGATATCGCTGGTTGGAATACAGCTATAGGCAACATAGGCTTTTTAGCTGGTAGAGTATTATCTGGTGCTGAAGTATCAATCGAAAATGTTAATATCACCGGAGCTGTAACTGTAACAAGACCAAATAATACAACATACACCAACAAAAGATTTGGTGGGATGATAGGAAACATAGAACCAGGTAGTCTTGTTAATATAGCGGATTTTAATACAACAATAACTGTAAATATTGGTGGTTTGGCAGCCAATACAATTAACAGATCGATTCCGGCCACAGGTGGCGTAATAGGCATAACTTCAGGTGGAGTTAATATTGGTGTTATTAATCGAGAAAGAAATAATGTTAGTTTAACTGCAGCCGTTGTGGATGGTGCACGTAATCATTTCCACAATGTCGGTGGCGTTATAGGAAACAGTACTAATATGGCAGTTGACACTGTTATTGTGGATAGAGTGCATATAGTTGGAGGAACGGTTTCTCCAAGTCTTTCAGCGACTGCACCCGGTAGTACTACAGATAACCACGGGGTTGGTGGGATTTTTGGTAGTGTTGGTTCGGCTACAATTACAAATTGTGTAATTCACTATGATGCAACTTTGCGCAGTCAAAGAAATGTTGGTGGTCTTATTGGTCGCGTAACAGGCATAGTGGATATTTCAAATTCACATAATATGTTATCAGGGGAAACAGGAAGTACTCTTGTAGCAGGGAGAGGGCACGGCACAGGTCTTAACACTCTAGTACCAGATAATTTGCGCGCACGCGGTGTAGGAGGAATAGTAGGACGTATTACAGTAACGGGCAATGCAACATTAAATGGTGTTACTAATTCGTCAGATATTCTAACAACTGCCAGCAGCACATCCAGCGAAACCGGTCACTTTGGTGGTCTAGTTGGTCGCACACAAGGTAGACTTACGATAACAAATAGTGCGAACCACGGCATGATTCAAGGATTCTATGCTGTTGGTGGTGGAGGAGCGTTCTTTAATAATAATGCCCATCATCGAAACGGAGATGGTAGTGTGGGCGGTATTTTAGGAACTGCAAACAACTCTGCTCTTAATATATCAAACACCACTAATTACGGGGAAGTCAGGTCTCAAGTAAGAATAGGCACTGGCGGCATAATTGGTTCTACAAGTGGTAGTGGCAACACAACTCTTTACAATGTGGAAAACAATGGTACAGTAGTGCGCACCAATCGCCATACTATTAGAATAGGTGGTCTTATAGGTTGGTCACGTAATTCACTAACCGTTACAAATAGTGAAAATCACGGTAATATATTAGTATACTCCTATAATAATACCGGAGGAAGCGGAGCAGGAACAAGTACTCTTCAAAAACTCGGTGGTCTTGTAGGGCAAAGTTGTCATACTGTTATTATGTCTGGGAGTGAAAATCGCGGTCATATAGTCAATAATATGAATCGTGTGTCGCGTATTGGAGGCATTATTGGTTACTCCCGTCATGGTGTGACAATGTCTAATACAAATAACCACGGAGTAATTGCAGCAAGACCATCCACAGTTAGATCTGCGTCCGGAGAAGCCACCTTTAATCAAGGCGGTATTATAGGTCGCGTGGATTTTAATGCAACACGTGCAGCAGCAGATCGCACAGTCAACATCACAAATGCGAGAAACTTTGCGGATGTTGGTCCAACAGTAGCGCCCGCGGGAACCTTAACATTCCTCAATGAACAACGGACTGCAGCGGCTCACGCAGGTGGTGCCATTGGATTTGTTAGGTCTCGAGCAAATACTAATGTGAATTTGACAAACGTAGTTAACACAGGAAATGTTCGCGGTATCATTAATGCAGGAGGTCTCGTAGGTTGGAACAATACTCTCAACTTGGTGGTATCCGGCTCCGGTAACTATGGAAAGGTGACGTCAGTACGTGCAAATTCGAATGCCGGTGGTATTATTGCTCGAAATGGCAGAAATGGCTTGATTATAAGAGATAGCTTCAATGAGGGGGCAGTTACGACATTAGGAGCTCGTTTGGGATTGAATCCCGGAAGATCATGGGGCACAGGCGGGATTGTTGGTAACGTTACACTCGGAACTGCGCAAGTTCTTACGAGTTATAACATTGGAGCCGTGCATGGAACCGGTGAAGCTGTAGGTGGTATTGTGGGACGTACCGGTGGATCCAGACGCTTAATTATTCAAGATGCGTATAACCTAGGAACAGTTACCACTGTTACAACAAGTGGAACCTCGGCAGCGGCATTAAGATCGCAACGCTCAGGTAATGGTATTTTGGGACGTAGATCCGGCGGCCCAGTAGAGATTACACGCGTGTTCAATGCAGGGAGAGCAGAAGGTAGACCTATTTATATGAATCCAAGCGTTACTCCAGCTGCTCGTGTGCAAATAGGCACATATATGAACTTTAATAGGGTTTATTGGGATACATCTGTCCACACAGGACAAGGACATAATCAAGTAATTGCAAGAGGCAGTATTGTCGGTGTTCCGACTGATCTGTTAACCAGAGGTTTATTGCCGGGTCTTTCATGGTTTGATGGTGCAAACTGGCTAAATGGTACTATACCAAGAAATCCACAATGGTTTATAGATAATGACAGGCTTGATCTTATCGGGCCGGAAGGAGAATTGTTGCACACGTATCCATTCCTCAGATGGCAAACAGGTGGAACTCGTGACCGTCAATTTGTATATGGCATAACAGCTCCCGGTGATGTGCCTGTTGTTGACTTAGTCGGGGCAGGACATAGAACATCACACTTTAGGGTTTGGCCAGACAGATTGCCATATGGTTTGAGATATTTCATGCCGTATGAAGGTGCAGAAATAACAACTCCTAGACATTTTGGTCCTATACTTTCCGAAACATCATCTGTACTCTTCCCAAGAAACGGTCCAATGTCATTGGGAGTTATAAATGAGAATGTTGTTACGGGTTTTGATGTCAGAGACAGAAGCGGTGTTGTAGTAATGGCAGTTGATGCTATGTATTACGAACAGGGAGAAATTGAGCCTATCGATTGGGCGCAATTCTTTGACGTAAACGGTGTTCAAATACAAAGCTATGGTAGCATGATAATTATTGATGGATTGCATGCAGCAGAGCAAATTATTTCTGTACGAGCATTAGGATATGAATCTGTTGAGAATCGTGCACTAAGCCTTGCTGATATGAATGATCGTGGAATGATTCTAATTCCTATGAACAGAGTAGCAATTCAAAATGTTCGTGTCGAAATTAGAGACATGTCTGATGAGGCTGAAAATCCACGCTTGGTGCCAAACTCTTTCTTGCGCCACTATAGTCCATTAATACCGACTGATGTAAGCGTGCCTGCACTGCCTAATCCGGGTGGAAGACACTTTATCTTACCAACAGTTTACTGGAGAGACTTACTTACTGGGTCTGCAGTTGGATTTATGCATGAAACAATTTCATTAAGTTATGGTGACTTTATAGCTGGGTCCGGTACGGTTGCTGACCCATGGGTTGTAATCATTTTGCTTGATCCTCTCATAGTGCGTGATTTAAGGCTAAATGTTGTTGAAGTGGTACAAGATGTCGAAGGTGAAGGTGAAGATGACTATGTTGGAATAGTCCACGGAGGTGCTGCCAACAACTTCGTACGAGTGGCGTTGCGTAATCCGGAAGGTTTCCTCACGGCAAATCCACCATCTGCAACTCGTCAGACCGGAATTGGATCTTCTCCATACCGTTGGAATTTGACGAATCTCATTCGATATACCTACATTGAAGTGACTGCTGACGGTTTCTGGCCAAGTCCGACAGGTGAGGATACGTATCAAATTGAAGACTTGATGGAATACGACGATGAAGGCGTGGCGCTTCAGGATATATTCGTTGTTTTGGATAGAAAGTTAGAAGTTAATGTTCGTGTGGTAGAGCGTATCTTTACAGGAGAGTATGGGTTAGATCCATATGGAGAACCCGTACCGCTATATAATTTGGTCGATATACCGCTGGCGCAAGTTGTTCATCCACATTACGATTCTGCTTTCCCTGTTGTCAATAACAGACCGGGCACACATCGCTTCCAAGCGACTACACGCGACGGAGATGCATTAGTTATTAGTGCTCCTGAGTTTGCTGCTGAAGTATTCTATGTTGATATTACTGATGAAGGCTGGACTAGAGCCCCACGTCGCATGCACAGATATGAAACAATTGTACTAGAGAGAAGTGTAAACCCGTATTCTTCGCTAGCAGTGTCAAATGTTCCTGATAATTTGACGCACATCAGTCAGAGCGGCGTTGCAGGAACGGCTGATTTGAATTTCAATGGAACTCCAATTGACGTGCTACACGATACTCTTGTATCTTTGGTAGCAGGCACAGTAACACAACCCCACTATTTCTTGGGTTGGTACCGCGGCACAACTGCACCGCCAGTTGGAACGGATGTTGATACGCTGAATCAAGATTATTTCACAAGAGATAATCCACATGAATTTGATATGCCGAATACAGATGTTAGGTATTTTGCCCTATGGGGAGCCGGAGGCAGAGTCGGTGATCCGGAACCTCGTATAACATTCCATGCGTACGGAATAGGCGAGTTCTACATACCCGGTGAATATGTAAACGAGGAATACGTACCTGGTGAGTATGTAGATTATGTAGTAGTGCCGGTAGCGTTTGGCGAACCAGTAGATCTAAGTTTAGTGAATGCCTATATGCTTGGCGAAGATAATGAAGGAGCATTTG
>Ga0123355_10010592_pt1 | contig 14156 bp, 12 predicted proteins | sample TergutEmb28metaG_3_FD_89872 | JGI IMG/M metagenome (GOLD analysis project Ga0123355, IMG submission 89872) | Embiratermes neotenicus P1 segment gut microbial communities from Petit-Saut dam, French Guiana - Emb289 P1 | ecosystem: Host-associated > Arthropoda: Insects > Digestive system > Gut ... | reverse complement strand
ATTTTTCTTGTTTCTTTCTGTACTTCTGTCTTCAGGCATCTAGCCGTCTGTAACACTGCTGAATCGGTGTTGTGTTGGTGTGTTCTGACAACCTGTATTAGTGGGTCTTCCTTCCTGTCTACAATGTCTGTAATTTCTACTGCATGGGCTGCTTCTAACTGCATTATTATTATTATTATTATTATTATTATTATCATCATCATCATCATCATCATCATCATCATCATCATCTCCACCACCACAATGTAGCGTATTTACAATTTAGTACCTGAAACAAGTCAGGTGTTTAGGGTATATAATTTTGCAGCGATTCTGTAGTTACCATTTAAGGTACACACAATGCAATTTCCCGTGATAAACGTTCTGTACTTTTACATTAGTACTTTCTGTGATTTGTTTACAGTGCCCAATATGGCTGTTTTCTGTAGTTCCTTGTGCCATGCTTTCCAGGTATGTTGCTTAGAAATTTTCTGAATCATTTAGAGATGGTTCCAATTGCCCCTATTATCACTTGTTATCACTTGTTTATACATTCCACATGGGCTGTATTTCAGTTATGGTCTTTATATTTAAAGACTTTTTCACGTTCTTTCTTTATCATATTTCTGCCCGCCTCCCTGCCCATCCGCCCGCCCTTCCATGCATCCAGCCATATTATCTGCTGCTGCTGCTGACGCAGGCGGGGTGGGGGGCGGGGGCGGCGGTTGCTTTTGCTGTCTTTCTTATCATGTAATTGGTACGTAATTATGAGGCTACACCAACTTCCAGGTACACCCTTCAGTGACGGAAGTGAGAGAACGCTCCACAATCCTTCTTCACGCGCAATATGCTGGGTGCGTTGCTTTGCAGTAGGAAAGCCTTCCTGTTGGACATACTACAGTGTTCCTTTGTTGAAACTACCTTTATCACAGCATTACAGTAGCACTCTGCGTATCGCTACAAGATTGGCTTTTAGTTTGACAGGGAATTACTTGAGAATTTCTTAGCGTCATTGATATTGCTTTGTAACTCATAGAGGCCGTTGTACACTTCGGTAATAATATGTAGCTTACGTCTCGGAAAGACAAACGGTGTTTCAGATCGGAATCTGACCATGTTTGCTGCATTGCTCAACAACCAATGACGATGGTCTGTAGTCACACATAAATCTCATTACGACGAGTGATTGCGCAGGACCAAGCTGTATTGTTTTTTTAAATCTAAAGCAGGGGACATTGTAGAGTAAGAGGTTTTATTTTCACATGTCACTACTAGAGTTTGAAATGGTGATGACTTCACTAGATGCTATTCAATCATTCCGCTACAGCTACGGACGCCGCTGTACCGTAACCTGGGTTAGGCACGCGGCCAACTGGCGATCACGCAGCAAACGCGTGGACTCAAGCTTCTCCCTCCGCCAGTTATGCTGAATTGTTTATTTATAGACTCCTCCTATACGCTGTAAACAGGAAGTCTTTTAAAATGTATCGGTATTAATGTGTAGGGTCCAAGGGTTGGTCGGAGATTTCTTTGAAATTCTGTCAGTTATTTGCATAATTTCCGCCGGTGTCAATAGTAAATCTGTAAACATTAAGGACGCAAGAATAGTGTCTTTTCACAAATCCATACAAATTATTTTCATTCATACCCACATATTTAGAAGTTTTGTGTGAAAGAATATAATACAGAGTTGAGGTTTCCGGACCCTTTTGGACGGTCGACGACTACGAGATGTAATTGTGCAGCTAGATCTAAATCCTGGGTGCCACGTTTCCACCCCTTGCCCACGTTCCCAGGGATTTTTAGCAAAACATTTGTTACGTAATTATCACGAACTAGTAGATCAATAGATCCTAACCACCTGCCCGCCGAAAAAGTCCACATTTTGAATAGCTGACGGGTTTCACTCACAATTTTTCAATTAAGAAATCGTTGAGCCAGCACATACATGGATTTCTAAGCCTGTGGCGCAGGGCTGGAACTTCACACATGCCTGGTTTTGCACTAAGGTGTGAAGGTCGGAGCTTCCGAATGAAAACTGTCGACATTTTTGTAGAAGCTTGTTCAGTTTCTTTACATCGGCCATTCGGTCACGGAAGAGTGGGCTTTGGTCCTTGATGGAAACGTTACAGGCGTATTGCAGTATTACTGTACTATCATCATCCGCTAAGTTTTGCTTTCATAGAACTAGTTTTACAGCGTGTCTTGTACGCTGAGTCAACATTCGAGTTCTTGGCAAAAATTAACCTTGATTACATGACGTATAATCCGCAGCAGGTCAAGGACTGCAGTACGTGTGTAACAAATAGTGTTAATATTAACATTATTTCTTTTTATAAAGATTATGTCAAAAGATGTCTTCTTTCGATTATTTTATTTTAGTCTTCAGGGTAACATTGGGTGAGAAATGCGCTTTTCTGGGTTATTACGCTGCTTAATAACCCAGAAGAGCTCAGTTCTCATCTACTTCGTCTCGGAAGCCTGAACTCACTTATCGTGGGGTGTTAATAATTTTTAATGCATTTCATAACAACTATATCAATATGTTGATTTCTATTAAGAGCTTCCAACACGATCTCTATCTGCAGACACCTCAGCAACTCTCAGTAAACAGGAAGCACACAAAGTGTATTCTTATATGTGTCGTTCTTGCAAGCTTCTGAACTGGAACTCAAAACCCTTGAGAGGCCCTTTTTATCAATACTGTTTCTGTCATACATTCAGAGACATAATGCCCCGTAGATAAAGAGAAAGCAAGACATCGAAAAGTGAGAGCATTCTTTGCGAGAAATGAGAGTGCAGCCCGACTCCCACACACGCCTTGGTTGTGATATTCAGTAAACAGTGGCTTCTCTCTGCTAGTAATTTTCCATTAACAGATGTCTGTTCCCCTACCTGTGTTAACTGTATCTGCCTTCCACATGCTGCCTGAACGTTACATGTTCATACAAACTATTTCATCTAAAATTTAAAACAAAAATCAACATCAGGAAACTTGTCATACAATAGTGTATATGTTAAGCTCAAAGATCGAAAACGCTCATTGAGCGGAAAAAACGACCGCAACGCGTTGTGGCATGTGAAGATATGTCATGATGCGAAAGTCGTGTCGTGGCTGTTAAAGGATATGACCACAACCTGCCGAAGGGTCAGTTAGTGTCAGTCTCCTCAGCGATTGATCGAGCTGCAAGTGGTAGTTTTTACAGCCACGTCTGTTGATAGTGTGAAGAAGATTTTTAATGACAAAGTGAAGGAGCTGAATGACGCCAGCAATCATAGGAGCTTGTTTCTTGATAACGAGGGTTACAATAACATTTTACGGGAAGTTAAAGAAGCTCAGATATTGCGAAAGAATAACCAGCCACTGACTTCGAAACATTACCGGCTTCTTAAAAGATATGATGTCATGAAGATCGGTGATAATTAGAAACTTGCTGAAAGCGGTTCATGCTAAAGTGATGATTCAAACATTCGTTATTACTGCAAGACGAAGGAGCTGTTTGATGTCTTGGAAACAGCACTTTCAACATAGGACACAAAAGGACAAGAAGTAAAAGACACTGTTTTGTTTGTGGTTCGCAAAACCATTTCTTTATCTCTTCCTTTCTAAACTTTTGTTTCTTTTTTTCAGTCATGGAAACTGAACTGAAAAAGAAGTATTGCAACGTTACTCAACAAGTGATAGACCTTTATTTGGTACTTTGTGAGTAGTGTCAATTGAAGTTAAAAGACACCGAAACGGGGATTAGTGGTACGTCCAATCCCTTCACATTACTTGAATTCTCGGTGCCAGATAGACTTGATTGATATGCAGTCTGAACCAGAAGGATATTACCGATTCATTATGAACTATCAAAACCATTTGACGAAGTTCACAATTCTTCGTCCCTGAAGAGCAAAACCGCCGAAGAAGTGGCCTAACATCTAATGGACATCTTTTGTATGTTCGGTGCCCCATTCATACTGCAGTGCGACAATGGCCGCGAATTTGCGAACAAAATAATACAAAACTCGGCTGATATGTGACCAGGAATGAAGCTCGTGCATGGAAAGCCAAGATATTCTCAAAGTCAATGATCAGTTGAAATATCCAACCAAGCTGTACGAGACATGCTGGTTACTTGAATGTCCGACAACAATATGAAAACCTGGCCTGAAGGACTGCGGCTTATCCAAAGCAAGAAAAACCGAGCTCTGCATTTAGGAATCAAGACAAGCCCTTATGAGGCTATGTTTGGAACGGCGCAGAGGATCGGACTTGGGGATTCTCCGCTCACTGAAGACTTGTGCCCTTCAATAGAAACTGAAGAAGAACTGGAACAGCCCTTTAATGCTGGAACGAACAATGGTCCAGAGAAGGAAGACAAGGAAGAGTCCAACCAACAGGATAGAAAAGATAACGATGAAAATCAAACCAATGACACTTCAGAAGAAACAATAGAGAAGAAAGACAACAAAAAAGTTTATTGCGTGATTTGTGAGAAGGAGTCATCAGGCGCTCACAAGTGTTCAGTGTGTGGCCAGTTTGTTCATGCTATTTGTGGAAGTTACAGTGAAGACAGTGAGGGTTTCGGACTGAAGGTCACTTGCAACCTCTGTGTAAGGAAGAATCGAATCAAAATTGAGCGAAATGGTTCAAAATCTAGTCAGGAACAACAAGCTCAAAAAATGGTTTCGCTCTCCAACTCAAGACTTCCAGCAGTTGATATTGGGACAAACGTTGTGGTCAGGGTGCCTGACCTTGATCGAGGACGTCTAGCCCCCAGAAATGTCCTAGCAGTCGTCGTTGATGCCAACTCTTCTGGACTTTATCTGTTGGGTACGGAGGAAGGCCTACTTGAGCGGCTGTATGCTTTCAATGAATTAACAACTGCTGACAACAACTTCATCGAGGCACAGATGTGCCCTCAAGTTCACTATCTCTCCGGTCAGCCTCAATGACAACGTCTGGAAGAAAGCAGGGATGTGTAAGCTGCCATTGTAAGAGGTACTGCATCAATAAAAGTGCAAATGGCCTTCGGAAATTATGAAGTGTAATTCCGTCATTCTAACAACTCCTACAAAAATAAATGAACTTCGCCATTGCTCTTCATTAGGCCTACGTTACATGTATTTCTTATCAATAAATTACTAAACTTATAAACAGTTAATTTAAAAGACATTTCGTAATGTGGCTGTTTCTATCATGCCACAACGCGTTGTGCTTGTTTAAAAACAGCCAAAACAAGCAATTTCGCGTTGTAGCTGCTTCTGTAATGCCACAACGGGTTGTGGTTGTTTATTCCGCTCAATGAGCGTTTTCGATCTTTGAGCGTAACATACACGTTTTAAATAATACTAAGTTCGTCTACATGTGTGTTGAGTCAGAGCTTGGTTTGTAGGATATTAACCGTTTAAGGACAAGACTTATCTGTGTTATATAAGGATTCAGTGCGTACAGCGCAGTAAACACTCTCCACTTCGTTTATAAAAACCATTCTGTTAATGATGTATAAGGCAAAAGTTACTGCTTGAACTGAAAGCCATACAAAACACATAAATACAAAGTAATTACCATTCAGAATTTTTGAATGTTAAACCTGGTAGTACGTAAAGTAACCGGTAGGCTTTAAAGGGTTAAACGATTTTAACAATTCTTTGGAATGCAACATACCGTGTATAGTGTTGTCCTGAATTCATTTAACCCTCTGAAAAAGAATTCCTACTGTATGCGTGCCTAATTCTACATGCAAAAACTTTTAATTTTGCCAAAGTTGTGTAATTGTGCTTATTATTTTATCGTTTCTTTAAACAGTATGCAGAACAGAAAGTTCTCTGTAATATCGAAGCATTGCCTCTCTTGTGAAAAGATAGCTGAAGGTGTTAACATTATTTATATTGCATATATTTATAATGTCGCCATTAAAAGCGATATTACGCACATTTTCTGTAAAACGACTGCGCATCGAGAAGTAAAATTTTCGTCTAAAATTGAATTATACTTTCGCACGAAGCGTTAAAACCAGACACGTCATGAACACACACACACACACACACACACGCACACACACAGCAGCAGCAGCAGCAAACATCCTTATTACAAGAGTGATGGCTAACATTAATTTGTGAAGGAGCACTGCATTTTGCTCGCCATCTGCCTTAATTCGTTGACCTGATAATTTAAGTCTCATTGCTTTCCAGTTTAGTTTTCAGCTTCAGGATAACTTATCTTAATATATGGTTATAAGAATGTCAATAGTGATGCTACTAATTATCTGAAACACACTCTGAATGCACGATCACTATCCCGTTTCTCGGCTTCGCAATACAGTGTATTTTATTATGTCCCTGCTTCGTTTAATGTCAGGACAACTATAGTGAGAAAAGTGCCCGTTTTCTATATTTCTCTAGAATTATTCTGTATTAATGTAAACTGTTTAATCAATCGTTTCTATCCGTGATGTGCGAAGAGCTTTCTTAATTTCTGTTCTCCCCTACGGAAGTTTTACCGTTTGTCCTTTAAATTGGAAATATAAATTTTGTTAATCAAAATTATCACATTACAGGTATGTATATTGCGTCATCTAGATCTACATTTTGTGACACATTGTCATGGTTTTACTTTGAAAATTCGTGTCTTATGGTATGTAAGGAACAGGCTTGCTAAACATTACCAAAGAGTCCTTTGTCCTTCTTTAAAGACGCATAGGCTGATTTGTTCCAAAAATTGTTAATGTGATGGCGAATCTGCCCTTAAAAATCGGTTTCTGTGTTTTTTTCTGCAAGGAACGCTTAAATACCCTTGTAGGGGCAAAAGATTCCATGTTGTCGTAGCACTGAGCATTTATGTTGTGCTCTGAACTGTGAGACACCCTATTCCGTTAAGTGGTCACCGACTTGTCGGGATGGAGGTGATTTGTGACTCCGAAACGTCGATACCCACTCAGTACTCAGTGTTACATCCTAGACAATCACAATACTAAAAGTTCTGACGATCACATTTATCCTGCGCCATGCATTAAGTCTGTAACCCATCGGCGTACTTCAGTAATATATACGAGGCTGGTAATGCGAGTCGCAGTATTCTCGGCCGTAACGGTCTAATGTGAGAACTACGCTGCATGAAAATCAAGTCTAATTTCATGACGTGGAACCGATAATTCTCAAAATACACACTGGCCTTTTCCCTAAACACGTGTTACAAAGAGCAAATGTCATTTCTCAGCTCTGCTACTGCACGGAATGGTCTGAGTAATACAGCCATGCGCCGCATAACGACGTTTCGGTCAACGACGGACCGCATATACGACGGTAGTCCCATAAGATTATAACATTATAATATTATGTTATTATATTATATAACTAACCATTATGTTACAGTTCCCTACAATATTCAGTACAATAACATGTTGTGCAGGTTTGTAGCCTAGGAGCAATAGGCTATATCATATAACTTAGGGGTGTAGTAGGCTGTACTATCTAGGTTTGTTTAAGTACACTCTATAACGTTCACATAACTACGAAATCGCCTAACGACGTATTTCTCAGAACGTATCCCCGTCGTTAACCGGCGTATGACTATATATCTAGGCATAATTCAGCGCAGGCCAGGGACGTAGCTGCGGTGGAGGGAGTGGTGCAGCAGCCGTCTTCAGCAGAGTCCAAGAGGCGGCAAAATAGACAGGAAAATGAGTTTTTTAAAATAGAAATATTTAATTCTCTGCGCTCAATAAATTTTAAATTATTGATACAAAAGAATGTCAATAAATAATTCTAAATTTTTAAAATTGTTCATTTTTCAGGGGCGGCTATATTTATCTTTCGCACCTGCTCCCACAAAACTAGCTACGTCCTGGTACGAGCCACATAGATCAGCTGACTACCTTCGTTTTAGGTATGTGACCTCATTCGTGTTGTACTGTACAACAAAACTATATCTCCACATGCTATTTATTTTGTTTATCATTCTCTCCGGTCTGTGGCTCTTGAAATCATCAGGTTTTAAACAAAGCTGACACCTCAACAGAGACCTTGAGAAAATGATTCACTCAGTTTGTGGAAATTTTTCTGGATAGATGGCTTCAATTTTCCATTGTCTTTCTTCACATGTAGTCTGTATAGTGGTTGCAGGTTGCGGCCTGGGCTTTGACAGAAATGTTTATTCCAATTTGCTCTCAGGAACTAATGAAATCCTTGGTAGTACTTTCCCTTACGTACAAAGGTGTGCTATTTCACTGTGAAGGCAGGTATGAATATTTTCGAACTCACACGAGGAGTTTGTGAGTACAAGTGAGAACTATACGTATGAATAATTTGCTTGTAATGTGTATTTATCATAAGTTGTAAAAGTATAATCAGATCATGATATATCATTCCGCTACACGCCGCCACCTTCGCTTAGCATCCATGAAAGTCTGTGAACAATAACCCCCTCTTATCCAGTGTTTCGAATGACCCCCCCCCCCCCACATCCTCAATACATCGACACAAATTGCGATAAAAAAAAACACAGTGACACTATATCGGGGTTTGACCCCCATATTTTCTGTCTTATTCACTGAGCTGGGGCATACGTAAATAGCGAGTCCAGGCAAGCGACTTGTGCCAACGATTATCCGTGACAGGTTTATTCGTCAAAGATATTTACGCCATTATAATTCTATATGAAAACGTGAGACGTTGTGAAGGTGATAAACACGGGGTTCCTTCAAGAAGTGACAGCATTGGCGTTGGCCAAAACTTCCCGTCAATTTATTGAACTCAGTTTTTCAGTAACGTGTTTACCAGAGGTCCCCATGAAACTCCGTTCCACACTGGCACGTCTTTCTTGTTCACACATCCCGTTTAACGTTACATTCCCACCTACACGTAAATTCTTCACATAAAATTTCTGTTGCACTTCTCACTTCTCCCATGCGTGCTACATGTACGGAGATACTTCTTGCCGTTCTTCTCGGTGTCGTGGGGTAGCTCAGATGAGATCGTACCTTCAGTGGGAATATTACAATATCCCAGCGCCAACATTCACATCACCAATGCATCTCCAGGAAACACGTTTCACTTTTCTTTTTGTGATTTATTGCTCGTAAACGGGTAATGTCATTACTGTAACACACTTTGCTGACATTTATGGTTGCGCACTGCAAGTGAAAGCGATCGCTTCAGTCTGATATTATGTCACTTAAGTTTTAAAATCAAATGTGACATTTGTGATTATATAGTCTGTAATTCCCTTATCTTCATGTACACCAATGGAATATATTAAAACACATAACGATAACTTCATGCATAAATATATCAACCTGGACAACAAATTTTGTTGTGGGAGATCTAGATTTTGTAAGACGATCAAACAATGCGTCCTCCTGGCTGCGACGTGCTAAAAAGGGTCTCCAAATCCCAGCTCGCGTCCTCGGCCTGCCCAACAAATAAATCTTCCCTCCTGTTGTTGAAATACTCTCATTGGCCAAAGCGTGAATTTTCCCGGTCCCAGTAGGCCGAATTCAACTTCCTAAAAGTTTGGAAAGCCCGGCGGAAAGCTCTTATTTGAGTTAAATGACCCCAATCTTGCAATAAACGAGTATCTTGGAGTGGACTATTATGTAACTTTCCCTGGGATGAATTATGACTGTAAGAAAAGTCTAATATGGGATTTCACAAAGAAACGCACCGACAAGTCCCTCAGATATGATGCGATATGACGCCTCGTCCTTCTGAAACTAACTTCTCTCCCCTAATTTCTAGAGCCGGAGGATGTATACATCTACCCCGATTTGTAAGCCACAATAAATAATCAAGTCTCATAATCGACATGTTCAGGGTTCGAACCCGAACTGCTGGTTAATTACTGAATTCAATTAACTTCATCGAAAGTGACAACAGCATTTAGGGATAGATCAGTTTTGTGGGGCCTGAAACTTATAAAGTTTTTGGGGCCCTCTTTTAGAAAAGGGATAGCAAATTTCGAATAAAAATCAGATACGAAGATTAATATAAATTTATGGCCCCTCGCAGGGGCCTGGAAGGGGCCCATGCAAGTGAGAGGACCTGAAGATTCATTAGCATTACAGTAAATCTTCCCCTGACAGCATTTATTGAACCAATGTGTGTTTTCCATCGCATTTATAAATTTAAAAGCTTTGGGAAATATTACTTCCAAAATATGGGCCAAGTCTCTACTTAAATACCAGAATATGCCATCTGGTCCGATAGAAAATGCAATGTTCAATCCAAAAGCGAAATATTATTAGTTTTTAACATTATTATGCTTGAGATTAGCTCTATATATTATACGTCTGATACGCGGCAGCATTTAGCCGCCATTGTCTCAGACGAAGGAAAAGGACAGATTCGCCCAGCACCGTGATTTCGCGAATGCGTTGCCTTTACCAGAGAGAGGATACAACTTCACTAGTGTGGCTGCATTTTATATAAATTTGGCGAGCATTACCTGAAGACAGGAATCAACTAAACCTCTCACTTCATTAAATTAAATCAAGCCTTTCGAATGAGTCCGAGCTATTAAGGCTCATTTTTGTGTCATTATATTCCTCAAAGTTAAAATATGTATTGTGGATAATAAGTGTTTTTATGCATACCCAGTTTCGCTGAGAGGCCGGTTTCTTCGGTCGTGTGACCCGCCGGAATATTTTGTGTAATCCGCAGCGTCGTAATTCCGATCCAGAAGCACCACCTCGCGGCTTTGCTTTCCGATCGCTACTGAGGGCTCTGGAAAAAGTTGCTAAACGAGGAGCGGACCACTTGAATTTAGAGCCTCAGGCACGAAAAGTAGTAAACAGCTCGTACAGTCATGAAGTACGTTTGAATTCCCTACAGACATCAACTTGATTTGTGCTCATGACGATGTTTCTACGAGGTCAAGGTTAAGTTTGCTTGTGTGGTATAAATGAACGGTTTAGTTACAAAATAGTCCACGTGGTGGGAGGAGAAGCTGTGAAGAGAAAAATAAAAGTATCTTGAGTCGGTGTACGAAACTGGTGACTAAGCAACTTCTGACTTTAAAACGTGTTTAGGTGCGTTCGTAAAATTGCGAAAAGCAACTATTAGCTTCGCCATTTCTGTCCTTCTGTCTATCCATCCATCCTCATGGAACAACTCCACTCCCACTGAATAGATTTTCGTGAAATTTTATATCTAAATATTTTTCGAAAATCTGTCGAGAAAATTCAAGTTTCGTTAAAATCGGACGAGAATAACGGGTAATTTACATGAAGACCAAAAATTCGTTTTTGATATTTCAGACATAAATTGTAGAGAGAACCAAAACATATTTTATATTCAGTAATATTTTTCCGAAAATCATGCCGTTTAAGAGATAATCTGGAAAAATCTAGTAGAGTGATAAAGGCCACGGATGGCAACATGGTGCATGCGCATTGCATGTTAGGTAACTAGGGCTACAGATAACACAATCGGAATATGTAATACTTAGAGTTTTTCTATGACGAAAATGGCTACGCAAACGCGCCTCAATGTTAAATTTGTACGTAAGTTGCCCGTCTTGTTGACGTACTTCAGTCGTAATTAATGTAACCAATTTTGCAATACTACATTAAACTTTAATTCTGAGTCCAATCCCGATCTTGCCAACAACCAGTCAGCATAAACGACTGACATATACCAGTTGCTGTATATACAGAGTAGTACCTCCTGATGACGAGCAATAAACCTGCTCGAAACATATGAAGGTTAATTATTGAAATAAATCGCAAGTAAATAGTGCATCCTATTGGTTTTTGTTGTACGGATTAAACGTTAAATTTTCTGCTACTTTTTTCACAGTTCTGAACATTTTTCAACATTGAGAATAACTCAGCGTTTGTGTGAAAGTGTCTTTTAAGAAAACAGAAGGATGAGTCCTCACTTTGTCTACAGCAAGGGCTTCTGGTTTTTATTATCGCATGAATGGAAGGGGCCCCCCCCCAACCCCCCTCCCCCCACACACACGAACAAAAGTTTGATTCATTATTCCAGTAAACTGCACATGTACATGCAGTATAGCAGAGAATGATTGTGTGCAGTGTTCGTAAAAGAATAATTCTGTCTACCGTATGAGTCAAATATTCGTCAGGTTTTAAATTCTCACGGTGGTGGGCATCAATTTTCCTGTCTTCTGGGATATCGCAGACAGGAATTTGTTGCTTCAGTCTTCAATGCAGAAGACCCCTTTTACTTTGGCAGCGTGTTTTTCTGAAATACTGGTACTTAATACTCTGAACTACTTGCAAAAATTTTCACTTTCCAGAGGACACATATTTTCGAAATATGAATTTATCCTTGTCCGTAATCACATTTAAAGAAAAGTATAATTGCGAATCTGATGTTTACTGGACCGTGCATCATTGTGATAACTGAAGAGTAAAGAACCAACTAGATGCCACTTATTATTTTATTTTACTGCTTATAGGCTCAACATGTTTCGGGAATTACTATGCCCATCATCAGGAGCTCGCGACAATGATGTTGATTACCACATTGGTCGTTTCGTTCTTGGTTTGCTGTATGTTGAGTGGAACTGCATATTCAAAGTCTTAAAAGTAATTCAATCAGCTAGTATTACACTAAATTTCCAAAAATATAGGAGCCACTTCAAAATTCTAAGAGCCTGAATAGTGACAAGAAGCAATTTCCTTACTGGAAACCCACATAACGTTAAAAATTTATTGTCCCAGGCGATATGGCGCCCTGGATTTGTGCACCTTTGCAAGAAGCCTAGTAATTCGATAATTTAATAAATTATGTTTTGTAAATCAAAACGAATGTGAAACGTTTTAAAACTCCAGAAAAACACGTTGCTAAAATCACACAATGTCTGACAAACCGAGATGGCACGTTGTACTTACAGGTCACGGCGTCCTTTCACTTCGAAACCCGAGCGATGCGGTCAAATACGTGTCCTTTATATTAGCAGTAATTTGTTAACGCCAGGAAGACGCCGTCTGTAGACGTTCATTGTTAGGGCTCCGAGAACTGTCAGAGAGGTGACTGTACTGTCGTAGGTAATCACATTCTACACACGTAAACTCCTCAGCAAACACTTCCTACTCTCCGTTTTATGTACTGTTTTTACATCATACTCATCCTATATGGAAAACGCAGTGACAAGGCTACTGGCTGGTCAATCCGGAGTTCGATTCCCGACAAATGAGATATTACTCTCGCCTCCAAAACTTCCAGACCGTCTCTGAGATCCACTCAGCCTCCCATTTTCTGGGTACCAGGAGCTCTTACCTTGAGCGTAAAGCGGCCAAGGTTTACAATTAACCACTTGCCAGCTCAGAGATTAAGAAAAAGTGGACATCTGCTTTTCCTTCCCTTATGCGTCTGCATGACATGTACGTGGACAACGTTACCTTTAGCTTTATGGATGTAGCACTGTGCTTTCCAACGCCACTACTGCAAGCGCACTGGCAGTAAAGTTGCCGTAAGTGACAAGCCCTTGCGATTTATCGCCAGCAGTAAAACACTCCACTAAACGGCAGTGCAGCCGCGACGTAAAATGCAGTCTCTGGCAGACATTCAGCTCTGCTCTTGGTAGGGGACCAGATTCAAATCGAATGCAAAAATAAATATATTCTGCTTCTTCGTGCGTGGACTGCAGGGTTGGTAGGACGGTGAAAAGGGGAAAGTGTTTGCTTCTGTCCGTCGCCCATCCCGCAGCCTAATTCAGGGTACAAAAATTTTCTGAACACCTAGGAGCCACCTCAAATTTCTAGTCACCAGAAGAGAGGCATAAAACAAGTTCCGTACTGAGGAACCAAAGTATTAGGCGACGCCTTACCAAACTTAGTAGCCTCGGCAACCTGGATCCTTGTATTTGTGCAGCCCTGGCCTAATCACTCTACAACAATGTAAGGTAATGATAAACAACCCGCGGTCCACCGAACTTACGTGTGTGGTCCGCTAGAATTTTCGAGCGTATTTAACTTGTGCTACCCCATCAAAATGGACAAACTTTTCATCGATTTAGTAAAATTCGCAGGCATAGTTAATTTTGGAAAAAATATTAAATTTTTATGATTGGATATTGACCAACTAATTACACTGTTATATGTTTTTTAAAATATTTATTTACAATTAACACTTTAAAACATATCACTTTGTTTAAAATTCGTCGTTACTCCTACATGTTTCGGTCCTTCTGGACCATCCTCAGGGAGTGTTATGTTCCTAGTATT
>Ga0123355_10010591_pt1 | contig 14157 bp, 11 predicted proteins | sample TergutEmb28metaG_3_FD_89872 | JGI IMG/M metagenome (GOLD analysis project Ga0123355, IMG submission 89872) | Embiratermes neotenicus P1 segment gut microbial communities from Petit-Saut dam, French Guiana - Emb289 P1 | ecosystem: Host-associated > Arthropoda: Insects > Digestive system > Gut ... | reverse complement strand
TTTTCCCCAAAGGCTACAACGTAGCGCTCCAGCTCCCCATGGATAAACCCATTAGGAACTCTTAGGTACCGCCGGGTGGCGATTGCAGTATCCGGCAGCTTAAGCCCACGCTGAACGCCTGAGGTGGTACGTATGCTTACATTGCGCTGTTGTAAAAACTCTATCACATGCCTAGTGCTTCTAAAAACTACTAGGCTATACCTTGTGCCGTAATCAATACTTACAATTGAAAGGCTATGAGGCTCATATTCGCCGGAAATAGCGTTTAACAGATAAATCGTGCGGGTTGTGCCTTCTACAAAATCGCTAATTATATTATTGGGCATATCAGCGGCTACATACCATACATTGCCTACAATCTTAAATGCCGCGTCCCCTGCTTGTACTTGCTGCCTTGGGACTAGGCTATCGTAGTCTACTACAATACGTACATCGTCCTGAGTAAGCTGGCCTATACTTGCCCTTGTTAGATTGGATTCCTGGCCGTCTATGATGCGGGACATAATCCCACTTGCTGCCGCATACATATTTCTGGAGTTGTACTCTAGTACAGAGGTATGCAGCTCTTGTTCCCGTGCCAGTGTATCCCTTGCGGCTACACCGTCATTTATATTTATCTGATTGCGGGTGTTTATAACTTGGTTAAGACTGTCCCTGAGGGAATATATCTCGGATAGGTTTAATGAAGCAAAATTGTGAATACGGGCGTTTACCATATTATTTAAGTTGTTGTTTAAGCTTTGAACTGTGGTATCTGTTAGATGCCTACGGCTTTGGGTGTCGATTGCTTGGGCTTCTACCATGCTAAGGCGTTGGGTGGCTGCCATTACCATTTCTGGGTTTTGGATGCTTGCTACCGTGGCACCTACACGCACTCTTTCGTTATCTGGCACCCAAAATTCTATATATCCATCGCTTTCGGCAAAAAAAACCTTTTCATCTCGGATAATAATGCCGGTAATGGAGTGGGGTGCGTCAATGGTACTTGTGCGTATAGGCATTGTATCTACAGAAGGGGTCCAAAAGGCCCAAATAGAGTGACCGATATATACAAATACAAAGATGAAAAAGATTGCGATTACCAATTTTGCTGAAAAAAGCCCACCTGTAGGGGGCTGCGGAGGTTTAGCTTTCCGTCTTTGGGGCCTGGTTTCCTGCTCGGGGTAATGCCGGGTTCGGCTTCTACTGCGCGTACTGTATGCCATGCTAACCCCCAGCCTTCTGAAATTATTAGATTATTGGAAAAATTAGGACGTGTGAAGATGAAAAGTGGGAAAATCAACCTTTCTTATTCCATGCGAATTATTATATCAAATTCAATATTCGTGTGCAATATCTTACTGCTAATTTTCTTATTGAAATTTCCACGAGAGGTGTTAAGTGCCTCCAGAGACGGGCTAATGCTGTGGTTTAACAATGTTTTGCCTGCTCTTTTGCCCTTTATTGTGGTTGTTAACATCTTAGTGGCTATGGGATTTGTTGAAACGATTAGTCGTATATTTAGTCCATTTATGAGATTGGTGTTTAAATTGCCTGGGGCAGGAGGGTTTGCTCTTATTACTGGGCTTATTTCCGGTTATCCCATGGGGGCAAAGACTATTGCAGACCTTTGGGGCAGAGGCGAAATTACAACCAAAGAGGCCCAGCGGCTACTAGCTTTTTGTAATAATGCCGGGCCGCTTTTTATTGTTGGTGTTGTTGGGGTAGGGCTATTGGAAAATAGTACCGCTGGGTATGTACTATGGGCGGGGCATGTTGCCGCAGCCTTGATTATAGGGATTATAACTCGTGGGCAGATTAATGGTAATATATCTCAAATCAATGATGGGCAACATAGCAAAGGCGAAAATGGTGTATTTTGGACAAAAAAAAGGTTTACCAAAAAAAACGAGATGCCTAATTTTGGTAAAGTCCTTGGGGATGCAGTAAAAAATGCCATGGAGGCATTGGTGCTTGTGGGTGGGCTGATTATTTTTTTTACAGTTGTTGTTAGGGTTATAACAGTTATTATTGGTGAGGTACCTTACATTGGTGTACTTGCCGGGGCCATTGAAGTTACCGGAGGTGTAAAGCTTCTTGCTGATGCATCAGCGGGCGTTATTTCCCCGGCTAGCATGGCCGTTATTGGCGGGGTTATTGCCTTTGGTGGTTTCTCTGTTCATGCCCAGGCGTTACATTTTACTTCTGGCACTGGTATAAAGGCGGGTGTCTACATTTTATATAAGATTCTCAATGGAGTAGTTGCTGCTGGGCTTACATGGCTGCTTTGGCATTTCATATATCCATAATTTACATTTAACTACAAAATCATGGTAGTATTTACATTATATAAAAAATGGCTAGAATATATGTAGATAGCCTTCTGCAAAAATATTATCTTTTGGGCAGCCCATTTGTGGAAGGTAGTGGTTTGAATGGTTATTCTGATATGTGGGCAGAATTATCAAAGAACCAATTTTATATAGCACTAAAGAATTGAGAGGAGAAAATTAAATGAAAAGAACTTTAGCTTTACTTCTAACTTTTGTACTTGTACTGGGCCTAGCGGTTCCAGCCTTTGCGGAAAATGGCGAGTACAACGAAAACGGCTACAACGAAAACGGTAACAATTACGAAAATGGCTACGATGTAGAAAACGGCTATAACGGTGACAATGGCTACAATGGCGAGGCCAACGACTATGATTATGAGTATACCCTCCCAGCAGTATGGGAAATGTTTGAGCGCCCCTTCCCTGGCTATGGGGCAAGGCGGATGTTTGGGTATATTGGCGAAACCACACAAGCAGACTGCGGCAATTACACAGTGGAAATCTTGAACGAAGAAGGGGAAGTTAAGCTTATAGTTTGGAAGCTGACTGGCATTGTTGATTATGCAGTTATTGACGCTGTTACCGGCTTGCCAGCAGAGCTTGAAGACCATGGCGGTGGCGAGGTACTTGTATTCTATGGCCCCCTTTATACTATGCACGAAATTCCACAAAGCAATGCCTTGGTTTTTGCTATCAATATGGAAGGTGTAGAATATGGCCCAATGCCTCACCACCATGTAATAGAAGCCATAGAATGGGACGAAGCTGGTGAAGCCTTGCTGGTGACAGTAGATAATGGCGGCGTTGTTGCAACCCTTGACGCAGATACAGAGCTACAAGCATGGCTAACCCGCCAGATAGTAGTATTGGATGAGTTCCAAATTGGTGATGAAATTTTGCTATGGTATGGGCCTGCAATTACCCTTAGCTTCCCTGCCTATGTTACCCCAACCCGTGCCCTTAGGCTTGTACCAGCCCGGCCTGACTTTGATGATGTTTATGGATATGGCGAAGTGCCCGATTATGCAGAAGAGCCAGCAGATGAATATGAAACCCCAGGGGAAGCATATGAGGCAAGAGAGCTTCTTGGCGGTATTGTTCGTGTAGGTGTTAACCTATATCGTGTAAACCTAAACGCGGAAGCCCGCGGTTATGAAGTACTTTGGAATGCAGAGCTTAGACGTGCAGAGCTTATTTCTGGGGATACAATTATCACATTGGCACCTGGCTTTGCGGTATTCTATGTAAATGGCGTATCCCATACAATGTCGGCACCGTCATTGCTTGAGGGTGGTAGATTATTTGCCCCAGCGGACTTTTTTGAGTATCTGAAATAGTCGCTTATTAAGTTTTGATACTTTTGCAGAACCTTTTTATGCAAGGCCAATGGCGGGTTTGCCTTGCATTGACCCGCAATCCTATCTCATATTAAGTGGGTGGGGTTGCGGGTTTCCTTTATGCTATTACCGACGGAGGAAATATGACTGACTACCATCAGAAACTTGCCACTCACAACGAGAATATTGCCGAAACCACAGGTACACGCCCTGGTTTTTTTATACGCACATATGGCTGCCAAATGAACGACCGGGACTCTGAAAAGCTATCGGCCTTGCTTATCCAGTTGGGATACATAGAAGCCAAAACCCAGGAAGTTGCCGATTTGGTGCTATACAATACCTGCTGTGTACGGGAAAGCGCCGAGAATAAGATTTTTGGCCATTTGAGCCGCCTGAAGCATGTCAAGGAAACTGTCAACCCCAATATGGTCATAGCTGTTGGGGGTTGTATGTCCCAGCAAGGGGAAGTGGCTGAGAAGCTTAGCGCTAATCATCCATATATTAATATTGTGTTTGGCACGGCAAACCGCCATCGTCTGCCCCAGTTTTTATGGATGGCAATGGAAAGCGGCAAGCAGGTCATGGACATTGCCGAAGATGAGGACTTGCCAGAGCTTGATTCTGTGCCAGTGACAACCCGGGAATATCCTCATAAGGCCGGGGTTAATATCATGTATGGCTGCGATAATTATTGCTCTTACTGCATTGTGCCTTATGTGCGCGGCCGGGAAAGAAGCCGCCCGGCTCAGGACATAATAGGGGAAGTTAAAGCTCTTGCAGATGATGGGGTAAAGGAGATTATGCTCCTTGGACAGAATGTTAATTCCTATGGGAAAGGGCTTGTGTCAGTGGCAGCAGGTACTCCTGGTATTGAACTGTTTAACTTCCCTGATTTGCTACACCAGGTAAATAAAATTTCTGGCCTCAAGCGTATACGCTTTATGACCTCTCATCCAAAGGATTTTTCCAATGAACTAATCGCGGCTATGAAAGATTTAGACAAGGTTTGTAAGTCTGTGCATTTACCACTGCAATCAGGCAGTACAAGAGTGCTTGGGGACATGAACCGCCATTATGCCCAAGAGGAGTATCTGGAACTAACCCGCCGCTTGCAAAAAAATATCCCCAATATAGCCTTATCTACTGACATAATAGTAGGCTACCCAGGGGAAACAGAGGAAGACTTTGAGGCAACCTTGGAGGTTGTGCGGCAGGTGCGGTTTTCTGGCGCATTTACATTTATATACTCTAAGCGAAGCGGGACCCCTGCCGCTAGCCGGACAGATTTAGTGCCCCGCAAGGTTGCCGCTGAGAGGTTTGAGCGCCTGACAGCCACACTCTACCCTATAATGGAAGAGATAAACCAGAGCAAAATCGGCCAGACATTGGAGGTAATGCTAGAATCCTCTGACGGTGCTATATGTAAGGGCCGCGCCGATGATAATACCTTGGTACATTTTACGGCAGGGGAAAATATGACTCAGCCGGGGCAGATGGTTCCAGTGAGGATTACTTCGGCTAAGACCTTCTATATTAGTGGCGAGATTTCTATAACAACAAATTAAAGTCATCCCGGGATGACAGAGGTTTTTTTAAATACATGATTGGCATTAAGAATTTATTTAGAGCGGGGTGGGGGCTTTCTTGTGCCTTGTTTTTGGGATGAGTCTTTGTGTATAAGCCCTAGATAGCTTTCATACCGCTTAGGGTGGATGGCTTTGCCCACTTGCTCTTTAATTGCGCAATTTATTTCCCCATCATGGAGACAATTGGTAAACTTGCACTGCCCCAGGAAGGGCGTAAACTCAAGAAAACAACCGGCAATGTCTGGGGTTGGTATCCCTTCGATGTCTAGGGAGGAGAACCCTGGCGTATCCACACAATACCCAGTTCCAAGCTTTAGTATCTCTGCGTGACGGGTGGTATGCTTGCCGCGCCTTAGCTTTGCGCTGATATCACCGGTTTCCATGGTGGCTCCCGGCACTAGGATATTGATTAAGCTGGACTTTCCTACACCGGAGGGCCCGGCAAAAACATTTAGCTTACCATCCATTATGGTCATTAGCTGGTCTAGGCCAAGGCCGGTGGTTGCAGATACCTTTACCAGTGGGTATCCCGCTTGTTCATACGGAGTACAAAAATCTGGCCCGGTGTGCAAATCAAATTTATTTATACATATTACAGCGTCTACATTTTCGTATGCCGCAATTACTAGAAACCTGTCTAAAAGCCCCCCATGAAATGCCGGCTCTGCTGCTGCCATAGTGACTATTACCTGGTCAATATTAGCTACAGGAGGGCGGCGCAGAATATTCATGCGGGGCTTTATTGTGGTGATTGCTTTTTTTTTGGTGTCGATTATTACATGGTCTCCAACAAAGGGGGTAATTTGCCGGTTGCGGAATACCCCTAGGGCCGTGCAAATATACTCGGCATCCTCGCAGACTACCGTGTATTCGCCGCCTACTCCCTTTGTTATTAGGCCGGCTTTATTCATCAAAATTTATTTCATAGGCACGTATAAAATGAGCCTGACCATCTACTACAGAGTATACCCGGTAAGTCACTAGCCCATTGCCCTGTATAAGCATGTCTAATGGGAATGCGCTTACATATTGAGGGGTATTGGCAACTGTTGAAAGTGTGCCGTCAATGGGCTGCCGGGTGACACGGATAAATACCGCTTCTGTGCCCTCGGGTACGTCCCATAGGGCAATTGTAAGGGTGCGGGAGACTAGTGGTATAGGAGGGTCTTCTGGCGGGTCGTCGCCAGGATCGTATGGGTCTGGAGATGGCTCTGGGTCATCAGGGTCATCTGGTGGGTCTGATGATGGGTCATCCTCCCCTGGGTCTGTATCTGTATCTGGGTCATCTGGGTCGTCTTCTTCGTATGGGTCGTCGTATTCCTCTGGTTCTGGCGTTGGGGATGGAGTGGGGGGTAGGGGACTTCCGGTGCTTACGGTAAAGCCTATTACAGAGCCTCTTTCTATTATAGTGCCAGGTTGTGGGTTTTGCATGAAAATTAGGCCGTTTGCGAAGGTGGTGCTTTCGTCAAAGAGGACTATTTCTACAGATAAATCGGCCTCTTCTAATAAGGCCTGAGCCTCGGCTTGATTACGGCCTATTAGGTTTGGCATTAATACATAGTAATCATCTGGGGCTTCTTCTATTGCAAGGGCGATATAGATTATAACCATTGTGCCTTCCCCAATGGTTGTGCCCTCTTCTGGGTCTTGACGGAATATAGTTCCTGGGTCGGCTTCATTTTCCTCATCTAATGTAAGGATATCTACCGGCAGCTCCTCCAGTAAGGCCTTTGCATCCTCTAATGACATGCCTATTACATCGGGCATTGTATATAGAGAGGGCCCTAGGCTTACAGTTATTTGTATTTGGCTGCCCGGTGCCATATTTGTATAGTCTGTGGTTGGGGTTTGATAGATAATATACCCCTCTGGGACTTCGTTGTGGAAGATATGCTCTAGTATAGTAATACGTAAGCCTACTTCTTGGGCTGCATTTACTGCCTCATCATATGTCATGCCTACAACATTGGGTGGAGTAATGCGCACCGTTCTAAAACGGTTATAGGCAGCGCAGGAGCCTAAAAGAATAAGTAATGCAAAAATAAGCCCTACACCAACCCCTACTAATATGGCAGTACGGTCTGACTTTTTGTCCTCTGGTGACGGGGGGCTGTCTGGCGAGTTATTGTTGTAGTCTGGGTCATCGTAAAACTCGTCGTCGTAGTCATCAAAATCATGGGGGGAGTCATCCTGTGCCCACCTTGTTGACTGGCCTTGCTCGTTATCTTCTCGTATAAAGTTGCCGCTTGCGTCTGTTAGGGCCTGGTGTAGGTCATCGGCCATTTCTTCTATATCGTGATAGCGCTTTGCGGGGGATTTTTCTGTGGCTTTTAGTATTATTTTGATTACACATTCGGAGACTTGAGGGTTGATTGATTTTATATCGGGGAGTGGGTCGTTTATATGCTGCATTGCTACCGCTACTACATTGTCCCCGTCAAAGGGTAGCTGGCCTGTGGCCATTTCGTACATTACTATGCCTAGGGAGTAGATGTCTGTTTTATGGTCTACATAGCCCCCTCGGGCTTGCTCTGGGGAAAAGTATTGGGCGCTGCCCATGCTGTCGCTTGCGGTAATTGTGCCGCTTTTGGCTACCCGGGCTATACCAAAGTCTGCTACCTTGGCGTTGCTGTTGCTGGTTAGCAGTATATTGTGGGGTTTTATATCCCTGTGGATTATTTCGGCCCGGTGGGCTGCTGCAAGGCCGTCTGCTATTTGCAACGCCATGCCCAAGGTTGCGTCATTGTCGAAGGGGCCGTGGAGGTTGATTAGCTCCTTTAGATTTGAGCCATCTACATGCTCAAGCACAATATAATATATGTGCTGGTCTTGGCCGTAGTCGTAAATGCTTACGATATTGGGGTGGCTTAAGGCCGCCGCCGCCATAGCTTCAATAGGAAAGCGCCTAACAAACTCTTCATCTGCGGCCAGCTCTTCCCTTAAAATTTTAAGCGCTACATATCTATCAAGCTTGGTGTCTAGGGCGCGGTAAACTACCGCCATGCCCCCTGCACCCAGCATAGTGTCTATTTCATAGCGTCCGGCAATTATCTGCCCCGCTTGGAGTCTCAATGTGCTTCACCCTTTACATCAATGATTATTGCGGAGATATTATCTATACCGCCGGCCTCATTGGCGGCGTTAATTAGGCCTTCGGTTCTAAATTCCGGTGAGGCGCTTTGATTTACTATATGCATGATTGCTTCGTCGGATAACATATCTGTCAGACCGTCTGAGCATAGTAGTATCGAATTTACACTTTTTAGGCTGTGAAAGGTGCCGTCTGTGGTTATAAATGGGTCGCAGCCTAATACCCGAGTTAGTATATTGCGGCGGGAGTGTGTTTTGGCTTCTTGAGGGGTAAGGGAGCCTGCCTGAACCATTTTCTCTACCACTGTATGGTCTGTGGTGACTTGAGTGATTTGCCCAGGGCTTACGGTGTAAATACGGCTGTCGCCTATATGTGCTACAACAAGGGTATCGCCCAAAATAGAGCAGGCCGAGAAGGTAGTACCCATGCCAAAGTACTCTGGGTTTGAAATGGAGAGGCCAAATACATCTGCGTTGGCTTGTAAGGTTGCGGTTTCTAAGATATCTAGGACATCGTCTGTATTGGCGGAAGCTGATTGGGCAGATATGCGTATAAAGCCTGTGCTGTATTCTACAGCTTTTGCGCTTGCCACTTCTCCTGCATTATGGCCGCCCATGCCGTCTGCTACTATAAACAGATTGGGGAGAGGGCCTATTGGCTCCATGGTATAGAATATTGTGTCTTCGTTATGAGCTCTTACTAGGCCTGTTGCTGTTTGACCGGTAGCATACATAGTGTACCCCTTTTGGTGTAAGATTAACTTGGAGAATTGGATTAGACTATATTATAGTTAGGTTTTTGTTGGATAACAAGTTTTATAGGCTTGTGTCGTTGCTTTATGTGGCATATGTGGCCAAATGGGCTAATTTCTTCATTTCTTCCAGCTCATACTGGGCGATTAGCTCTATAAATTTATTGGAGTTGCCGGTGGCTTCATAGTCATCAAAGCATGTGTAGTAGGAATCTCTGTCTTTAAATTTGATATTCACTGGGGCATACCCGGCTCGCATTAGCTCTAGGTTTAGGAGCAGCCTGCCGCTTCTTCCATTGCCGTCTATGAATGGGTGTATCCGCTCAAACTTAATATGAAAATCGGCTATTTTCTCAATAGGATGCCTTGTGTCATTTTTGTAGCTGTCTATAAGCTCAGACATCATAATAGGGACTTGCTCTGGTGGGGGAGGCATATGTGTTGCACCCAAGATTTCTACTGGATATTTCCTATAGCTTCCACGGTTTTTTGCGTCATTCATTAATACCAGAGCGTGTATGTCTCTGATGGATTTTTGGGATAGGGGTACATTATCCTTTATCATGTCCACTACATAATTAAAGGCATCTCTATGGCCTATGGCCTCTAGGTGGTCTTTTATTGGCTTTTGGGCAATTGTGGCCCCTTCCAGTAAGATGGCTGCCGTCTCCCGCAAAGTTAGAGAATTGCCCTCTATTGCGTTGGAGTTGTAGGTGTTTTCTATCATAAATTGCTCTTGTCTTTTTCGAGCAAGGGCTTCGTCTATTTTAGGGTTGGTGTTGTAGATTGCCTTTAGATTGTCGATTTCTTGTAGCAGGAGCTTAATGCTCATTGGGGCCTCCCTTGCGTTTTATGATTGGATACTTGTCATTGCGGCTATAAAGAAGCCGTCATTGATAGGGCCAGGTAGGATTTGAAGGCAGTCGTCCTCAACTATAAAATGTGTATTTGCTAAGCTTGGTTGCACCGGTGGGCGTATTGTAAAGGGATGGCTTTGCAAAAACCATCGCACATTGTCGATGTTTTCTTTCCGGGCTACTGTGCATGTGGAGTATACCAGTACACCGCCGGGTTTTACATATTTTGCGGCAATGGATAGCATTTGGCGCTGTTTTTCGGCTAGGGCAGTGATATCTGATGGTTTGCGATTGTATTTTATCTCCGGTCTTTTGCGGATAGTCCCAAAGCCGGTGCAAGGGGCATCTAGTAATACCGCGTCAGCATAGCCTTGAAGGGCGGGGTCATAAGATAAGGCATCCTTGGTTTCGGGGGTTATACAGGTCAGGCCCATTCGTTTTATGGATTCTTTTATAAGGGATGTGCGATGGGGGTGTATATCGAAGGCCTTAATGCGACCGGTATTGCCCATGCTGCAAGCGGCTGCAAAGGACTTTCCGCCGGGGGCTGCACATAGGTCTATTATGGTTTGGCCGGGTTTTAGGTCTAGGGCGTTTATGGCCCATATTGCCCCAGGGTCCATTACGAAGAATAGGCCCTCTTGAAAGGCCGGTAGTTGGGTGATATCGCCGGAGTTGCGCAGTACTAAGAAATTATCATATGGGAAGGTGTAGCTTGTGTCGCCTTTTTCCATATATGCGGATAGGGGAGTGGACTCTACTCCACATTCTTGCAAGTTATTCATGAGGGCTTCTGGGGTAATTTTATGGGTATTGGCGAATATAGTAACTGGAGGCGGCTGATGACTATTGTAGCAAAAACTTTCTGCTGCTTTAGCCCCTAGCCACTTTATTAAGCTTGCGGCTAACCAACTGGGATAGGAGTAGCGCCGGGCCAGATATTCCGGGCCTTGAGGGCTTGGGATGGGCGGAACCTGGGGCTGGCGGGCTATTGTGCGTAGTACGCCATTTACAAAGCCGCTTAGGCCTGCATAGCCATTGGCTTTTGCTAAAATAACAGCTTCGTTGACGGCAGCGCTATCCGGGGTTTTTTCTATATGCCTTAGCTGGCAGACCGATATTCGCAGTAGGTTGCGGATAAATGGCTTCATCTTGGATACGGTTATTTTGGAAAAGTGGTTTATCACATAGTCTATGGCAATTAGGTTTCGGAGGGTTTCGTTTGTTAGCTCCGTAACAAAAGCCCTATCCCGAGAGTCTAGGCTTGACTCCGGTAGGGCTTTGCGTAGGGCGATATTGGCGTAGGCACCGTTTTCTAATATATCTGACAGTATGGCTACAGCTACGCCTCGGTTGGTTTTGGGGGATGTCTTCAAATGTCACCTCTGTGGAATTAAATGCCCCCAATTATATCTATTATTGGGAGAGTACGTCAAATTCTCTTACCACCCAGAATTTCTTCTAATCTCGGCTATCCTCTCTTCCCTAATTGCTTGGATTCGCCTATCTAAGGGGTGGATTTTCCTATTTGTTGGTATTTCAAGACCGCTTACCCGTGAAAGGGTGCCTGCCATTAGGTTCATTGCCTGGTCTGAGCATATTGCTTCCAGGGCGGATTTCTCGATGTCTATAAACATATTGTCTAGCTTTTGGGGGTCTAGTCTAAGGTCGCCGTCTACTATCAGTACAGACAGGCCCTGGTAGATTTTAAAGTACATCTCTTTAAACCGCCAAACCCGGATATGCCGGTAAATTGCAATTATTTCAAAAACAAGAATGCTTAATGTAAACATTACCGGTACAAACAAATCTATGCCAATATACCCGATTTGGGCCATTCCAATAAGGCCTACACCCCATATAGGTAGTAGCATTATTGCAAGGAATAGCTCCAGGCATCCGTACTGCAAGCATTTGCGCCTATACAAATGGAACATCCTGTAGTATGTCTCCATGCGGGTTTGGGCTTCCTGGCAGATATCCTCGGCTGCGTGGATTTTGGATGTCCGCTCCTCGTCTCTAAGGTTGTCCTTTACATATTTTACACTGTCAATTTCAGGGGTTGTCATGATGAAATGTTTTTCTAAGTTCTTGAACCTGCGGCGGTAGTTGTCTACACCCTCCTCACATTCTGTGTCGGAGCACATTGCGTGACGGGAGCCAATTAGTGACGCTATTAGTGGAGGGATTAGTTTTTTTCCGTTTAATTTGATTTTTTGCCTCACTACTAGGGCCATCTCGCCAAAGGCTACAAGGGCAGCGCCTACTGTGAAGAGAATTACCGCTTCTGTTATTGCCCCGGCAGCAATTAGATTACCTGCCCCGGCTAAAAATGGAATCAGCAAAAGCAGCCATAGGGCCTCGAACCAATAAAACTTAAGGCTGCGTCTATGAACCTTCCAAAACTCGTCTGTGTATTTCTTTATCTGCTCGTTTTTCTCGTGTAGTAGTGTGATTGTGGCTTCGTTTAGTGCCTTTGGCTCTAGTGACAGTACCTCTTCTACAAATGTCACCAGCCTCATTTTTGCGGCAGCGGAAAGATAGTGGACTCCGGCTCTCCATTTGAAGCGCTTCATTTTTTTGCTTATTTTCTTTTTACGTAGATATCTTTCAAAGACTACTGGGTTTTCTTGGGCTAGGGCAGAGGTTGAATCTAGGATTCCATGGGTTTCTGTGTAGCTGGCCCAGATTAGGCGGCGTAGGGCTTTTATTATGGCCCATTCGTCCCCGATGGTATTGCTGTCTTTGTAGCCTAGCCTGTGGGGTATGTCTGTGTTCCAAACAGGGCCTACATTTACTTTGTCTACAAAGATAAAGTTTTTCATAGGCTTAATGCCAATAGAGCCGCTTCTCTCATATGCTGCTACGGCTCTTTCATATCGTATTTCCTCGTCTCGCTTCCGCCTTTTCCAGTCCATGAAGTGGCCCCAGATTGCTTTTTTTACAAATAACTCGTCGTCATTGGAAAGGAAGCGGGTTTCTATTAATGTAACGCTTTTTTGCAATGAAAACAGAGGCCGGTCTCTTTTGATTTCCTGTTCAATAATATTTGCAAGCTGAGTAAGTAGCTGCGCGGACCTGTTTTCGTGGGTGCTTAGCTTCCAGATTAAAATTGATACAGGGAATAAAATAAATAAGCCTAGCCCTATCAAGAATTGGCCTATTGAAAACATTATCCATGGCATTATGGCAGCACTAATAAAGCCAAGCACATAGACTAAAATTAGGGTGCCTCTTTTTCCTTTGTGGGAGCCTGCGCGCTCTCTATATAGTTCTATTTGATGCTGCTTGATGCCTTGCCATGTTTGTTTGTCCATTGTCTACTCGCTTTCGTCTCTATACTTTTCTGCCAGCTTTAGTGCTTCGTCATCTTTTTGGCCTAGGGTTTCCAATGTGCCTCTTAGAAGGTTATCGGCCTTGTCGTCTTCTGCTTTTTTTCTGTCTTTTACTCTGGTTCTCCACATGCGGATTGCCACTATTAGGGATATTGTGGCTACTACTAGTATGCCAATTATAATTTCATTTGGGTATGGCAGGATGTCCCCTGGGAAGATTAGACCTACTAAAGATAGCAGTACTATGCCTATAAGGCCTAGCACTATTAGGCCGCCGCAGCCTGGGGATTGGTTTAGTTTTTCTTCTTCTGTCATGTTAGGCTCCTTTTTTGGTTTAGTGTGGGTTGTTGTGTTGTTGATATGGTTTTATTTTAGCACATATTAAGTAATCGTGCTTTTGTATGTGCTTTGTCATGGATGTTTGTAATTTGTTATATGCTATATGAGAAAACCATCTATATATGCATAAAATCCCCAATTCTAGTTACTATAATAAAGAAGCTATTGACTTCCTCACATTTTATTTAGGGGAGATACGTATGATGAATCTCAGAAAAGTCACAAAAATTCAATGCGCGCTGTCCATTTTACTCGTACTGTGTTTACTTGTGGGTATGCTGCCGATGGAAATTGCCGCGCTGGATGCTGTTTATCCACCTGAGCAACAAATTTCGGAAAATCCTTATAGTCTTGATTATGGTGATGGTGACTATGAGGAAGAGGAGCCTTTGTATATTGAAATTGTAGCGTTTAGCACCCCTGTATCTACTGCGGCCGAATTGAGGGCAGCGATTGCACTGGGCGGTACACAGGTTATCGAACTTGCGAATGATATAGTTGATTCACTTCCTTCTATTCATATCCCGCCGGGAGCTGATATCACACT
>Ga0123355_10010590_pt1 | contig 14157 bp, 8 predicted proteins | sample TergutEmb28metaG_3_FD_89872 | JGI IMG/M metagenome (GOLD analysis project Ga0123355, IMG submission 89872) | Embiratermes neotenicus P1 segment gut microbial communities from Petit-Saut dam, French Guiana - Emb289 P1 | ecosystem: Host-associated > Arthropoda: Insects > Digestive system > Gut ... | reverse complement strand
CGTCTTTTTTTGTCGTGAAAAAATAAAGACAGAAAAATACGGCGGTAAGGGGGGGGGGGGGGGGGGAGGGTGGTGCGTAAACCCTACCCGAACATAGAACGCACTGCATTCCCCACCACGCGATAAACCAGCAAATATTATTTGCATCCCTGTACAAACCAGATCACGGCAGGTTGGTGTATACGTCATGTACACAACCATGAGACACTAGACGGACTAAAGAAATTAATGCAGACCAGGGGTGTCCAGCTAGACTAGCTTCAATAGCCGCACTTTGAGAGTCAACTTGAACAAGTCATATCTTAGTAATTAACCAACTTGATGAGCAAAATCTTGTTTTATAATAACTTTATTATATGCCTCTACATGTTTCGAACACTATGTGCTCATCATCAGGAGGTCAAAATTGTATTATTCAGCATCTCGTATCAACACACACTGTAGGTGGCCGTCCCGTGCACAGGTTGAGAGAAGATTCGGGACGGCCACCTAAAGGTGTGATGATACCAGATGCTGTATAATACAATTTTGACCTCCTGATGATGAGCACATAGTGTTCGAAACATGTAGAGGCATATAATAAACTTATTATAAAACAAGATTTTGGGCATCAAGTTGGTTAATTACTAAGATTATATTGAGATGCACGGTCAGCAAAACATTAAAAAAAAAATTCATGTATTTAAAAAGTAAAATATCCCCCCCCCTCCCCCTTATTGATGACTTCTCTTATCAGTTCAACCAGCTACAACAGACACAGCTACACAGTTGGTCACGAAGCTCCTTCCTTTCGTGTGCAAGTAAACTGCCTGAATGTTCTTTTACACACACGATGGGACGCCCCACGTTGTGGTCACCCCTGACACACACAAGGAAGTTCCAACGTTGCAATAAACGCAAGCATACGTACAAGTAAAGTGCATACTACAGGTGACGCATTTCCTAGAAATCCCAACTCTAAACCCTAAAGCGCTGTGATAACCAAATCCTTGTCAGGTGCACGTGAAGCGAGATAAAAGCGACCACCGCATCTTCGGACCCCAGAGACGCATTTTGCAGTAATGGGAATGATTCAATGTCATGTTCTGTTTCCTACGAATTTCGCGAAATGGAACGGAACTACCTCGTGCCGGTCGTTTCGTTTTAAACCGCCCAACGAAAGTCAACTAACCTTGACAAGCACAAATGTAAGCTCTCAAATGAATTTAAGTTTCATCTGTAGGGATATCGGTCTATTATAACTTCCTTTTACATTAAAATTACATCCAAAATTATCAAAGGCCCAGTAAGACCCACAATTTGAACTTAAATAAAATATAAACGTAGAAACTGTATGTTCATGTTACGCCATCGGGATGAAACAAAAAGTTAAGAGGGATTACTGCCTAACTAGGTCTACGCGATCACCCTTTGTAACTTTGTTGTCCCGACGCGCTCAGTCTGGTAGGTGATCCTCTTTCGGGAAACCGTTGTGGTTCACCGAATCACACATAGTTTTAGTTATTTCTTTTTTACTTACGTTTTATTTATTCATTTTATTCTTGATGTAAAATGATGGAGTGCTATATCCAGTAAAACAACTAGATCATTTCTAGGAAACTGACACAGTCACTTCTCTGTACTCCCACTTACACCACAATCGTGGCGACTGAATTCGCCACTGATTGCTAGCGCCCGTTATCAGCTCCCAACCTTTTCGCCGTTTAAATCTCTCCCCTCCTACTTACCACCAAAGGTTCTGAATAAACGTTGACAGGTTAAACCCAAAACGTAGGCTATGAACCGTCCGTAACTGACGCCAGCAAACCTAAGAAACAAATATATAACAAAATGTTGGTCTATAAGGGGGTTTCGGTCGCCAGATTTCTGAAATACATGATCGCCGAATACGAGGTTTTGATACAAATATTACTGCATAAAGGATTATTAACCCTTTAAATGCCGAGTTAAATCCCATCTGCCATTTGCTAGCATTATTAGGAGCTCACCTTATTCTCCACATTAGCAGGATAAGGGTTAATCGAGTTTCGGAACTAAAATAAATGAAAAATAATAGTAACAATAACTAATGTAGTTTTAAGGGCCCCATACACCCTAAGTTAAACTGTGCAGTTTAACTGTGTAAAAAAAACTGCACGAAAAACTGAACTGAATGTTCTCTGGCACAACTCAGGTTTCCCATCAGGAATGTCATTTTCTGGGTGGGGGGGGAGGGGGGCAGTTCTGTGTTTCTTCTTGTGCGTGTGACATCGTGGTGTCGGCAGGTAAACTGAGGAAACTGTGGGATTCCCTGAGTGAAATGCGCAATTCTTTGTGTAAAAGACGACTGAAAAGGACAGTTCTGAGGCCTAAGCTATTGCCTGTCAAAACTGCGCAGTTTACTCTATTTTTCCTTCAGGTATGACGTCACACAGTAAAATCGCTCAGTTTAACTGACAGTGTATAGGGCCCTTTACACAAGGCATTTCTACGGCACCATTAATTTCTGTCGTCGATCAGTTTTACTAGTTGGCCGATCCAGAATAATCGTTACTGCATATAAACGTTTAAACTGTAATATCAGAATTATTCTGGACAAAACGTGGGGGTAGACTGCGTTTGAAATGTGATGGCACACGCGCAGAAACCAGATTTCGTCTTTCGGCGAAACGTATGAGTCCATTTAAACCGGCGGGGGGCGTCAGTTCAGTCGACTACTGGCAGCCGAGGTGTGCGCATCAGCGGTAGTAATGCTGGATACATCATGTTCCGAGGTAGTGTGAAGAGTACTGGCTACCCACTCCTTTCGCCAGTTTCCCCTTCACTTCCCCTCCCGTGCGTCACCGTGTGCCATCACATTTCAACTGGACTCTAATGCTGGATACACCATGTTTCGAGGTAGTGTGAAGAGTATTGGCTACCCACTCCTTTCGCCAGTTTCCCTTTCATTTCCCCTCCCATGCGTCACCGTGTGCCACCACATTTCAACTGGACTTGCATCGTCATCTGAACCCGTTTCAGGAAAATAATATCTGAACAATCTCACTCTCTGTACGAAGCCTACAGTCAGATTGGTTATGTTTACTCATTTGGTCATTTTTATACGCGTTTATTAAATCACATACTAGCGACTCTTCGAATCGTCACTCCGTCTACTAGATGCAGTGTCAAAATTATATCATGAGGCGCGCGTAACGGTTTCGTAACAGGCAGTGGCGTACCGAGGGGGCCCCCTCAAAAAACTCCGAAGGCCCTCCAAAATCGTGCCAAACTCAACCCGTTTGAGAAAACTGTTAAAAATTGCTGAATTTAGGACGCCAACGCCCCAAGATGTTTGGAAAAAAGGCAGTAAAATTCTAAAACTACCGTCGGTTCGCAACTGTTTTACATTGGCAATGACAAATAAGTTGGTTGTCATCATAAATAGTCTTAAATTACCAAAAATTAAGAAGATTTTATTATATGAAATGAAATTTCTTGTACGAAATTACAGCTGCCTCCAGAACCCCTGACTAGTGGGCTACCGCCCCCAGATCCCTGTCCTCTGTCCTCAACCGAATTTGTTGAAACCCCTCCACCCCCCGAACAATCTTGGGTACGCCACTGGTAACAGGTGCCCCTTTTATCGCGTCCCCGAGCACCGAAGTTTTTTATCGCAAAGTACGCCCGAATCCGCCGGGAATTTTGAGCGCTTCGAGGCTCTTAGGGTAAGTTCAGCTGCAGCGGTGATTAAGCACAGGGCCATCCTTATGAACAAACTGGACCACATAATATAATTTCGTTGCTCAAAAAACAGAATATTTTGCAAAAAACAAAACAAAACTCATCCAAACCTAATTATAAACTTAATCCAAAAACATGTCCACATCCAAATACTCGTTAAGACACGTAGTTCACACACTAACAAATGCACTATTTATTAACTTGGCTAAAAGTCTCACTCTGCACAGCACATGCTGCCACATCACCTAATACACAGAACGACGTAATTATACCGAGTCTTTTAACATAAATATAACTTTAGTTAGGTACAGATAAAGCTCCCTGATGATGGTCATTGAAGACCGAAATATGTAAGAACGTTATTATTGCATATTTTAATATAAATTAAAACTTTTAACCAAGTTAACAAATAGTGCATTTGTTAGTGTGTGAACTACGTAGATTTCAAAATGCACGGTGCAACGATAAAAACTCGTAAGACAGTTTATCAAACACGGCAATCTGCTACCGTTTCCCCTTTTTCATGGTGTCTATGCCACAAGGGATTCTCACATCTAAATCATCAACGCAAAACACTTTTGAGTATAAATGAATTTGCATCGGACAACTCGTTGCAATATTATGCAAAAAAACTGAGTGGGCGAAAAATGCAAAGATTCGTAACTGAATCTAGCGAAATAACAAACGTTCAAAGAAAGAAGAGTTCAAGGTGGTCAGTAGGACAGCGTGTTTGTTGCAGTATGATACAACAATCCGATAAACGTTTCCCTCGATTGTCACACAATATGCTTAGTTTATTATGTTCATAAACTGTCTTTCGGGCGAAGCCGAATGGCCATGGGTTGGAAACATTCAGCCACTCGTAGGTTGACCCTGCCTATATTTAAGGATAAAAACTTCGAATAGGGTAGCGCCTCTGCATTTAATGGAACAAACTTGAGGACATTCAGGATAATTAACGTCCCCACACAAGACTGTCTATAATCTGTATCAACTCTTAAAAAGAATAGGACTGATAATAAGCGTAGAAGTTTACAAAACGGTGATAATACACTTGCTTCTCTTTAGCGCGCACAGGTTATGCTACTATCAAACTTAGCATTTTATTCATACTTAATTGGACCAACACAAATATGACATCCAATAACCTAACCTAACTGAACCTAATGTTACTAAAACTCCGTGTGTTGCTGAAAAGTCTTCTGCGAATAAGAACAAATAATATCTGCATAAACTTTACCCCTAAAATTGCAAACGATTGCTAGTAAGCAGAGTATCACCATTTGGTGAACCCTATCAAATAGTTTTATCTTCCACGTAACACGTGTTCTTCTATGAACACTCAAACGATTACATTTGTTTAAATATTCAATACATAGTTAAACACAATATGTTCCGTACTGTGGTTTAATGACGTGGTGTTAGTAAAACATCAAGCTGCCTGTCTAAAGAAAACCTGCTAGTAGGAACACAAAAATCGTTTTGAACACAAATTCAATTCGTGTAGGGCTTACACGTATCGCATAAAACTCGGAAACTTTATGTAAAAGGTATCAATCGAAATTACGGGGTTACTTTTTTAGCTTATGCGTAACCTGGCCAACATGCCCTCAACACGGGGCTACGTATCACACGAAAGTTGCCAAAGTTGATTTCCCCGCTGCCCAACCACGTGCACACTGAATAAGCAAAGAGCCAAATACGCACGTAGACAACATTCGTCCGTTAACACACCACGACCATATATCTCGCATACTACACCATGCGGTACACGGGCGATCACAACATGTGAATGAACAGAGGTACTTACGTGAGCAAGATTGTCGGCAACTTGTGATAGTTGTTATTAAATATCCACGGAGATATCAGCAGCACTAAATGGCCATAATAGTTTAAATTTACATAGTCTTTACTGCGTCTACATTCATACAAACTTGCTAGTGTACTACTCATGAACTCACACTTGACACAGAGTGTAACTGACCGGCAGACAACCGTAACGTACACCACCAGAAACAAATGAGAACTGCCATCAGAATACGGAACGTGATGGGGGAGGCGCATTCGCAACAAGAAACATACACCACTCTACCACCATACCCCAAGTCATAGAAAATGAATAAAACTCAATACACGGAACGCTACGAAACAGAGATGCAAATAGTGAAACCAAAACTTGTAACCTCGTACAATCGCCTTATGATAATGCACGTACACACATTAACAGACAAATTCAATAACTGACAAGCAAAAGCACAGGAATATCTTCGTTACTAAACTCTTGATCGGCTAGTAAACCGGCATATCGACTGTGCATATTATAGCTCTCCAGATGGGCCTGAATATCGAAGAACTCTTCTGAAACGTATCTTAGTGCGTATATGAACATCTTAAATGCAGACATTTGAGATACAGCTGTACCAGAATAAGAAAATGTGTTCAAATAATGTTGTGACAAGCATCTGCCGGTACAATTCGGTTATGCACGAAATACCACTAACGTACACACACCGGCTTTTATTGTCAACGTAACAGACAGACTCCTTTACTCCTACATAACGCCCAATAGCACTCCATGGTACAGTTCACATAATCGGCTTCCTAGGAGGTACGTTTTTCTTTCCAACGGCATTTTACAAGAACATTACCTTCCAACAAGCACAGCATACGCAGCCTCCATCTTTCTTTTTGCATTAGTAAATCTTCCGATAGATGGCGGTAACACTAGTCACTGTCACGGCCGATTAAATCGTACATGAAACACGCTCATTCACGAACTTCCCTAAACTAGCCGAATTTTAAACTGTAATCCCTGGTGACCGTCATATATGACCTGTGCTGGTGACTGTTCACTGTGCTTTGCCAGAGTTGGTTTGTGTATATAACTAAAATGGAAGTGCAACATGGTGTAAGGAAGGCAAGAAAGAGGAAATCTCTTCTTAAAAAGGCCAAAAAATATGGCAAAAAGGGAAAATTCGGCAGAGGAACCCACCTTGACGAAGACATATATCAATATTTTGTGCATGTTCTGGAGCTTTTTGAGGCAAATAAATTCGAAACTGAAGAGGAAAAAGGTAGCTAATACGTATAACCGAACTTCGCCACTTTATACAGTGTTGCATATTGTCGTGCATTTTATTGTGCAGTCTTAGTAAACTGTAATTACTAATACCCTACGATGAAATACAGGGATACGCAACGCTATACGACACTAATGGTCAAATAGGCACGACTGGTTTACATCTTCTGAAATTAAAACAAAGGAGGTTACCAAATGTTAAGGCGCCCAGCTGGTTTAATAAAGTTTGGAAACTGACTAAAGTGTACTTTGGTTTAAGTACAAGATGCATCCATTGTAATATAAAAGCGTAGCCTTCAGTTTGCATTTTTTGTCACCATACCTACCCCTACCTGCAATTCTTATTTTGAAATTCGGAAGGATGAAAGATCATTCCATTATTTTGATGCATTTTGAGGCTACATTACACGCTTATAGTTACATCAACTCGTAATTATTGTGATCCGAACATGTTTGTACATTGTTGCATTCTTGAGGAATCAGTATATTTCCCTTCTAACCTAACAAAGCTACCCTGGCTTGAAAGATAACAAAACTGTATCAAACTAGGAAGAGCATATTCTTGTATTGGAGCATTCATTATGCTATTTATAATACGGTGTGTTCAAATTACAACATATCCATAATTTCAGATTAATTTTGTTCATATACCTGTGCTAGGACGACAAGTGTAAAAATTTACATTTGCGTGTACATCTTTTGTCGAACAACAGTCTTCCAAAAGTCTTCTGGGATCTTATGGAGTGTAGGTTGGTAATTGGTTACTGCTTTCAGATGGTTTATGAATTGATGGATTCATTTAATAAAGTGGTGTAATGCATAAGCTTAAAATTATCTAGATGAACTTCATAATATGAAGGGTTATTGTCACGTGAGTTTTAGTATTCAGGATTTTGAACAGCAAGCCATATTGTTTGTTCATTTCAGACAGGTTGTACCCTTCATTTTAACAGGCACAGTCTGCTTGGTAACATAAAAACCATATAAAATTCAATTCTACTACAATATTTCAAATGCAGTAGGTATGCATATGTTTCAATTATAGATATATGAAATCTGATAATAAAATATTCTGTTTGTTTCAGTTATTTTCACCAATAATGTGTTTGATGAAATAATTAATAAAGAGGTGGATTATTCATGTAATCAGCTTGCTTCTGCTGTACTTGAAAAACTGCTGCCTACAGCTAATGATACAGTGCTAAACAGACTCATGAAAGCATTTGGAGAAAACCTACGCCCCATGTGCTGTGATCCTTATGGAGCTTATGTGTTACAGAAGTTGCTTGTAACTGTCTCAGAAAAAGGACTAGTAAGTGTACGCTCATATGAAGTTTCTGTAGTCAAATTCTTATCTTTCTTAGTTAATGTATTTAATGGATAATGTATGTGAATGTTAGATTTCAGGAACACAGACAGAAGACGTAAATTTCACACTTTGGGTTATAAAAGTTAGTAGGTTTGTATTAAACAACTTGGAGGAATTTGTCTGGGATACTTACGCCAATCATGTAATTCGGACAGTTACTGATTGTCTCGGAGGAATTTCATCTGGAACAGCTGGAAGCTTCAAAAAATACGTTAAACCTGGAATGAGGAATGCCACTGTACCATTAGTAAAATCAAATAACATTTCTCCTGAGTATACAGAACTCCTAAAAGAATTTGTACATCGCTTGTCTGCTTGGCCACAGTTTCAAGGTTGGTACCCCATAAAGGTATAATTGCACTGGTTACTTAGTCCCTAGCATTTCATTGAACATTTTTGGCATTGCAAATGAATAAGTACTTGAGATTTTAATATTTTTCTGAAATGTTTAGCTTTAAAAACAACTGGTATATTTGACAGCAAGTGACTGATATATGTTGGCATTTCATTCAAATACAAAACAGAAGTTTTCCCTGCATTTGAAGACCCACAAATTTATGGTGTTCTGATTTGGCACTGACAATTCAAGCCATTACTTCTAGGGTTAAATAAAAACATGTTCTTGGCTGGCCAATATTTTTGACCTCATCACTAAGCAGCAGGTCACCAATAAAATTATTTTTATATATAATAATTAGTACCGTCAATACACAACATATATAAAAACCAGATGCTTAATTACAACTGGGTTGTACTTGGCGGCGTTTCGGTCGTTAATCTGCCATCCTCAGGCCAACTTAAAACAATGTTGTTAAGGTACTGTACCTTAACAACATGGTTCTTAGTTGGCCTGAGGATAGCCGTTTAACAGTCGAAACATGTCGCCAAGTGTAACCCAGTTGTAATTAAGCATCTGGTTTTTATATATGTTGTGTATTGACGATACTAATTATAATATATATTGATGATACACAACAGGATGGCCCCCTTCAAAAAAATGAGTTTTGTTTGTGGTAGGTCTGAAACAAAAAATTATAAGAGAAAAATGTTATTTTCACGTTTTTTCAGCATCACTGTGATTAGGAGAACAGGTTTCTGCATAAAAAGGAGAGTTGTTCCACAAAATATCATCCTCTGTAACATTAGTGGACATATTTCAGAGCAAGCTCTAGCATTCTAAAGAAACCTCTATGTAATATGTATTGTTTTGCCTATTCCTGCAGGCACCAAGCTGCTCCAAGTGTCACTGTTTTCACTTATGGAAATGATTATGACTCAGAAGCAGTTTTTCCCCCATCAAATATTGATATTACCAGAATCATCACTTGCATCCTCTTGATCACTTAACCTAACACATTCTTTGCTAAAACCCATTTAATAATTCAGACCCAACCACTACTCAAGCCCCACGTGTTAATCGAACATTTAAGATAACCTTGATAAATAATAAGCCGAAATCTGTAGTTTTTTAGTTAGATCCAGTCACTCCATACTATTAAACTGAAATATGTACACTTTATTTCAGATCTGGCATTCAATAATTTAACATCGGGGTTACTGGAGACCTTACTTTTTGCCATAAAGGAAACTGACAATCAACTTACCCAGAAACTTATTTCCAAATTACTGAATGAATGTTTTACAGTCAGGAATGATGCACAAGTTGAACGAAAAAAATGTGAAGCTAAATCAAGCATTTCAGATGAAAGGAACATATTGCCTGTGTTTAAAGATGCAGCAGCTGTACGGCTGTTAGAAGCAGCAATAATTAATGCATCACCCAAGAAATTTACACAGATATATGTAAAGTGTTTTATTGACCATTTGGCTGTCCTTTCACAACATCGTTTAGCAAATTTTGCAGTGCAGAAGCTGTTGGATTGCTGTAAGGAGAAGACCGAATTTGAAGGAATGTTTAGTGAACTGGAAAAACATCTTGAAGGCATTCTGAAAAGTCATAACACTGGAGTAATTTTGAGCCTTGCTCAGGCTTGCAGGCGGCATTCAACGAAACAAGGAAGCTTTCAAAATATACTGATGAGAGCATTACATTGCTTGGAGCCTAAGGAGAGACAAGGACGTCTTGCTCCTCTTACGTTAAGTTTTGCCACCTATGAAGAGCAAGCTAATTCTGACAAACTGACCATTCATCTGCATGGTTCATTAATACTTCAGGCATTGCTGAACTTTAACAAACCAATTCAAGCTGTCAATAGTCTTTTGGATATGAACACTGGTGATCTTAAATCAGTGTTGACTGACCAAAAAGGATGTTATATAATGGATGCATTTATGAAGAGTGAATTTGTTGGTGAAAAAAGCAGAGACAGAATTATCAATAAGCTTCAAGTAAGTATAAGTAGCTGCACACTATTGTTTCTCAGCATGTATACCTCATTTCTTCTTTGGATGACAGTTTCATGTTCATCACAGCAAAGAGTCTGTCACCTGGCTAATACATGACACTGCCCACGCAAGACATGACTAGCTATGGCCGAGTAACCCCCTCCTGCCGTCAGCTGAAGCTTAGAATAAACAACGCAGGCATCGGGAATGACATCGTTGGATGTCATCTCCCTTTGTTTTTTGCACCCTCTTCTCATTGTCCCTCTTTGCTCCCTGTAGAGTAGATGGTAAATTGCAATAAACTGTATAAAAAAACTTCTTTGTGTTGTGTTTAAACATCATATGGATGGCAGTTATCCAACACGTAGTCTTTAGCTTTCCTTTAAGCTATAACTGTGTTTCAAATCTGAAACATGAAATGTCATTTTAATTGAGATGTCCTCCTTTAAATGGACCGTGGTGAAATCCGCAACCGTTTAAGTAACAGAATACAGACTGGGAGGTCAACTGTTAAGCCAACTGGTTACGTATTGTCCCAATATTCATTATGGTGTGCACAGAGATAGTTCTTATCTCACCTGATATTAGTTTAAACCCCTGTGACTTTTGTACTTTTTCATCAAAATTTCAGGAGACCTATAACCAAATTCATTGGTTTCACACAAAATGTTTGTGTTCTCAATCATGTAATTTGTTGTGTAAATGTAAGCTAAGTGACAAAATTTTTGACCATGATGTTTTACGAGACTCTTACTCTGTTTTGTGTGATAGAGACTTGTAGAGGTGGAGTGCTAACAGCAATCACCAGATCATTTTGTGGTGTTACGTGTAGATGGGACTAAAAATTTAAAGATTAAGATATATAGAACTATAATTTTGCCGGTTGTTTTGTATGGGTGTGAAACTTGGTCGCTGACATTGAGGGAAGAAAGGAAGCTGAGGGTGTTTGAGAATATGGTGTTGAGGAGAATATTTAGACCTAGGAGGGATGAGATAACAGGGGAATGGAGGAGATTGCATAACTAGGAGCTAAATGATCTGTACTCCTCACCCAATATTGTGCGGGTGATCAAATCGAGAAGAATGAGATGGGCTGGGCATGTGGCACGTAAGGGTGAGGAGAGGGGGGCATATAGGGTTTTGGTGGGAAAACTGGAGGGAAAGAGACCACTGGGGAGACCTAGGCGTAGATGGGTGGATAATAGGATGGGTCTCCAGGAGGTGGGATGTGTGTATATGGACTGGATTGGGCTGGCCCAGGATAGAGACAGGTGGTGGATGCTTGTGAGTGCGGTAATGAACCTTCGGGTTCCGTGAAATGCGGGGAATTTCTTGACTAGCTGCAAACAAGTTAGCTTCTCAAGAAGTACTCTGCACCATGGAGTAAGTAAGTAATAAGTATAGATGAGACAATGAAACTACAAAATAATATTAATTTTTTAAACTGATTTTTGACGTCTGATATTTATGTTACAGATCAGAGCTCCCACCCTTTTTTAGTTCATGTCTTATGGATACAAATTACACATTGAAGATCAAAGTGACATTTCAGAGTTTGGGAAATTACATCATGGCACATAAATTGCAAATAGCTGCCAAGGTTAATTGTATTTCTTGCAGAACAAATGAAATTCTGTGATTTACCAAAATTATATTTGTGTGTGTTTATATGTATATATGTATCTAGTGTATATATTTCCATGTGCAAGAATACAGTTTTTTTCTGTCTCACCAGGGTCTCTTTGTGACACTGGCTTGCACAAAACATGGTTCACGCTCTTTGGATGCAATCTGGGATGCAGCAACTCTGAAACAGAAGATTCTTATCATGGATGAGCTTAGTGCTAAAGAATCCATCTTGAATTGTGACCAGTATGGGGTCATTCTGTCCTCCAATTATTGCCTGTCACTTTACAAGATTACGCCAAATGAATGGAAAGATCTGCAAGAGAAGGAATTCCGTAAGAAGAAGCTGTTCGCAGATATTATCGGAGACTCAAAGTAATGAAGTTGAAATACAATGTGATACACCACTTTCAAAACACAGACCACTGTTTTTGCATTAGAAGGTACAGTGTTGTTCTCAGTGTTGCCATTTAGTAGTGTGTCAGATTTCTTTGGTATGTATTAAACATATGTACCATGCTAAGAATTTTATATTTTGTATTATTACTGTGTTCCATAATGTATGTTGTTTTGAACTCTCACTTCTACATATGTTCTCATTGTAAATATGGTACTGATTTCTGATGCATTTGTATAGCAATGGGCAGTTGATGGCATTTTTCAAATTATTTCAGTATGTGCAGAACATTTTATAACATACTGTTCTTTTGTGTGCCATTGTCGTAGTCTGTGCAATGAGAAGCTGTCTGTTGTAGTGTGTACATGTCAAATGTTTGGAGAATTAAATCAGGGAGGTTGTAACTGGCAGGGTATGCAGTACCGTGATGTCATTTGGCTTCAAATGTATACCCACTGGAACCCTTGGCTTATAGTTGGTGGTGAGCCAAGGAGGGCTGGGAGGTGGAGTGAAGTGCTCACTATTCTTGGTATTGGTCCTGCTTTCTGATCGGTTAATATGTTAAAGTGACATATGTTTGACCGTGCAACGCTGTATATGCGTAGAGAAGAAAACCAACTAGATGCTACTGAATGGTTTATTGCACTTATAATCTGCTCAACATGTTTCTAGCACTTATATGCTCATCGTCAGGATCTCGAGACTATACTTGTGTTATTGCCGTATATGATGTGTAATGCCTTGGTTGCTGGTGGTCAGCGGTCAGGTGAAGGGCAGCAGGTTATGCATCTGGGATGAGGGATGTTGTTTGACAGCCGTTGAACAACATCCCTCATCCCGGACGCATAGCCTGCTGCCCTGCACCTGACCGCTGACCACCAGCAACCAAGGCATTACACACCATATGCAGTAATAACACACGTACAGTCTCGAGTTCCTCATGATGGGCATATAAGTGCCCGAAACATGTTGAGCAGATTATGAGTGCAATAAACCATTTAGTAGCATCTAGTTGATTTTCTGCTCTACGCGGTTAGTATGTTGTTTACGTGCTACCAGGCCCATCTTAATGTGAAGCCATTGTCTCTCTTAAAGTTTCTGTGTTCATGTGTATGCTTTATGAGTGAACACAGAAAATTTTAACAGAAACAGTGGCTTCCCTTGAAGCTGGGTCTGATAGCCTACAATCAACACATTAACCAATCAGGAAACAGGCCCAAATAGAGCAAACACCTGATTCCGCCCACCAGCCCTTATTGGCTTGTGACCATGGGTAAAGGGTTCGAACAGCTATCCAGTTGTTTAGTTCCCTGATGACAGGAACAGAGATGGCTCTCGAAATGTCGATTTACTTCCCGTTCGACCACTGGAAGCTTCTGCTAGCCTGATAAATGTTTACTGAATTCAGTTGCCATGATGACTTTAGAATGCAGACCGAATGAAATTAATTGAAGATATTAGAAAGCATCTTACTTCTGGCAAATTTTAATATATTTAGTCACATTTAACTAGGGGTCTCCCCCCCCCCCCCTTTTATTTTTTCTTTTTTTTTTAAACCTAAAATTTTCCTTTAGTTTTAAAAATAAAATTTTTAAATTTTTTTTCTATTTTTAATCCCCTTTTTTTCAAGTTTGTGTT
>Ga0123355_10010589_pt1 | contig 14157 bp, 10 predicted proteins | sample TergutEmb28metaG_3_FD_89872 | JGI IMG/M metagenome (GOLD analysis project Ga0123355, IMG submission 89872) | Embiratermes neotenicus P1 segment gut microbial communities from Petit-Saut dam, French Guiana - Emb289 P1 | ecosystem: Host-associated > Arthropoda: Insects > Digestive system > Gut ... | reverse complement strand
CTAGGTCAGCTGTGCATCGACTCTGGAGTCTGGGATGTTGGTCTTACCTACATCCCAATAGAGAACACAGCAGTATTTTGATGTGGCTTCAACAGTTAGATCCCATATTTAATATGGAGGTTGACATTATGAGGCCAGCATACAACTTTGAACCCCAACATAGGGTTAACATGTTGACGAGGGAAGACTGGACTAAAGCAACTGGTGCTCCTCCTGCAGTCAAAGGGCTCGTCAGGTTTACAGATGGGTCCAAGATGAGGGAGGGGACTGGGGCTGGAGTCTATGGGCAATCAGTAGGATGAGGGCTCAGCTTTTCCCTAGGTAGATATGCAACAGTCTTTCATGCAGAGATATATGCTATTTTAGCCTGTGCCTAAGAGATTCAATCTCAGAAGAGACCGGAGAAATACATATCTGCTCCGATAGTCTAGCGGCCTTGAAAACCATTAAGGCCGTTAGAACGTCTCCTTTGGTTCACCAGTGCCAAAAGGCGTTGAATAATATCTCTATCCGGCATGTGGTGGGCCTTTTTTGGGTCCCCGGACATGCTGGAATACGAGGTAATGAAATCACCGATAGGCTCGCGAGGGGTGGCACTGCTCTGAGGTTTCTTGGACCCGAGCCGGCTCTGGGTGTCTCTAGGCCAGATTTACAAAAGAGGCTCGGTCGCTGGTTGGTCAACCAGCATGGGGCCCAATGGTGAGGTCTTGGTGATACCCAAAGACAGGCTCGAGAGTTTATCTCAGGACCCAGTCTGGGTACCAGGGCAAAATTTATGACCTTTAATAGGATTCAATCCAGGGTTGTAACTGGCCTTCTTATGGTTCATAACACCCTGAGGAGACATCTCTACCTACTAGGGCTCCTTGACAGCCCCTTGTGTAGGAAGTGTGGGGTGAGACAGGAAACCTCAGCTCACATTCTATGTGAGTGCGAGGCTTTGGCCTCACTCAGACATATGTACCTGGGCTCCTTTTTCTTGGAGCCGGAGGATATAAGGAGTTTAGGCTTGGGGGCCATCTGGAACTATAGTAAGGTTACAGGGCTCCCATGATTCGATATGGGGCACAAAAGGCCCATCCTAATCAAGGCCTAGGTGCATCAGGGCTGAGAGGCCCCGAACCCAAATGCAAATCAATCAATCAATAAATCAATGGTGTGAGCACTGTGCCTATAGGGTGAATGGCAGTGGGTGGGTCTGTCTTTAAGGACACACTCTGGGATACCAGGTGACCTCCCAGATGTATTAGCTTTACCAAGCATGGGGGCTCTGCTAGGTGGACTTGAATTCACCCCCTCACTTGTGGGACCAGTACTTTGAAAACTGAGATTAATCCAGAACCTATGGAGTGCTCCTGTGGACTCCATTAAGGATTTCAAGGAGGACCCTAATCATGGGAAACTCCTGTGCTCAGAGGCTCCGCAAGTGGCAACTGAGCAGAATCCACTTTCATCTAAGGCAAGTGAGACCCCCGCTAGTTAAGTGGAACACTTGTCCCCTTGTAGTCCAAACTCTGACAATCCTGATGTGCTGGCAGAGGTTGGCACCCTGGATCTCAAGAGTAGAAAGAAGAATCGCAGTGGCACATCTAAGAATGAGCTAGGAAGGCTAAGTTTGCAGAGGCTCCTGCTAGGGACTCTGTCCACTGCCAACCTCAGCAGGGCTCCCCATAAGTTGGGCCTCCGCCTTGCAGCAACCAGATTCAGACTACAGGAGAGGAAAGATCACTGAAGCGCAGACCCAGTTCATCTGGGTCTAAGTTTCCTGTAAGTGAGGGGCCTTTACAGAGTCCTGCTAAGCGTCAGAGGCTGTCCAGTGGCACTCGTGAGGGCGGGCAGGCAAACAGGTCCACACACATTGGGCAACTGACCTCTGCTAGGGCTGCTCAGGAAGGTCTGCAGATGGCCATTGTTTGTGTTGGCTACCTGGAGGCTCAGGTCTCCAAAGAGAACTTTGTCAACATCCAGCAGGCGATAGGTGGGCTTGTGGATGAGCTCCTTGAGGGTTCACCTCCAGGCTCATCGATTCCTACTGACAAAAGGAGCTGCCATTGTGGTATGCCAGGACAAGGAGACCCAGGACTGGTTGGGTAGTAAGGTACCAACTCTTAAGGCGTGGGAGGACTCAGGTTTAAAATGGTGGGCCTAGAGGCTCTTCCTACCTATAAAGGAGTAGTGGTTTGGTTTCTGGGCCCTGTAAAAGACAGGAAGCCCTAATTTCAGTGACTCTGTAGACTGAACCAAGGAATGAATACCGGCCACTGGAGAGTCTATGAGCACAAGGAGGAACCCAACAGGGTCCGCTCTGTGCTCACTTTTGATTCTTTGTCCATTATGGTACTGGAGGGGACGAGGTGGAAACCATGGGTGTTACTGGTCTCTTTACTGGACATAACATCCTGAGAAGACACTTTACTTAATAGGGCTGATCACTAGCCCCTTATGTAGGAGGTGTGGAGCAGATGAGGAAATCTCAGTCCACATTTTATGTGAGTGTGAAGCTCTGGTTTCACTCAAACATGCATACATGGGCTCCTTTTTCTTGGACCCAGAGGATGTTAAAGAGTATAAATCTGGAATTTCAGTAAAGGAACAGGGCTCACTTGACTTGACATCAGATCATGAGGCACAAGGGGCCCATCTAAAGGGACCAAAAGGGCTCAAACTCAATCTAATTTAACTAATATACTGGATCTTTGTTGCTTTTTGCTATATTTACCAGGTTAGTGCATCTTTTACAAGTTAGATTCTTCTGCTTCATTCCTCTTTTCACCTCACTGTCCCACTTCATTTTTGGTCTTCCTCTTCTTTGTCTTCCTTACAACGACCAGGTCAATATTCGCTTCGGCTATCTGCTATCTCCCATGCACAATACATGTCCATACCATTTTAACATGTTATTTTCCACCTATCCAGAACAGTTTGCATCATTTTGCCTAAAAATATGGCCCACCCAATAAGGCAGGGCTGCTCTTGACCCTAACAACATTAACACTGCTATGCAAATGGATGTCACTGGTACTGGAGTCATGCAGGCAGACTAGAAACAAGTTCAGTGACAAACTGAACTATAGTACAAAGCTGATGGGGGACATTATGCAATATAAGAGCATATGCAGGTTAACATATTAGAACAGATGGAGTCACTAAATAAGTAAATTTCAAACACTCATAATTTAGTATGACAATGCAGTAACTTACCTTGCCCTTCAACATTTATAAGATGTGGCTGAAACAGAGCTTCTGGTGCCTCAAATCTTTCTCCACCAACCTTTATTACACGCCCATCTGGTAGCTAGAAAAAGTAAAACACAACTCCATAAGTTAAAGACTTGCGGCATCTTTTCAAGTATCACTGTCTCAAGCGACAAAAATTATTGCATCCTTTTCCAAATCATAACAAAACATAGCCAAATTTTGAAAACAGGAAGCTTCAAGAACATGATCAAATCCTGTTTTACTCAGCTAATTTTGTTCAAAAGTACTGTACAGAAAGAAGTTTATGGTTAAAGCCTTGATAGTAGACCTTCTGGTCAGACATGTTTACAGTTCAAACTGTCACCAGTAGACCTTCTGTTCAGACATGTTTACAGTTCAACTTGTCACCAGCAGACCTTCTGGCCATGCACGTTTACGGTTCAACCTGTCACCAGTAGACCTTCTGGCCAGGCACATTTACGGTTCAACCTGTCACCAGTAGATCTTCTGGCCAGGCATGTTTACGGTTCAACCTGTCACCAGTAGACCTTCTGGTCAGACACGTTTACAGTTCAACCTGTCACCAGTAGACCTTCTGGTCAGACATGTTTACAGTTCAACCTGTCACCAGTAGACCTTCTGGCCTGGCACATTTACGGTTCAACCTGTCACCAGTAAACCTTCTGGTCACACATGTTTACAGTTCAACCTGTCACCAGTAGACCTTCTGGCCAGGCACGTTTATGGTTCAACCTGTCACCAGTAGACCTTCTGGTCAGACATGTTTACAGTTCAACCTGTCACCAGTAGACCTTCTGGCCATGCACGTTTATGGTTCAACCTGCCACCAGTAGACCTTCTGGCCATGCACGTTTATGGTTCAACCTGTCACCAGTAGACCTTCTGGTCAGACATGTTTACAGTTCAACCTGTCACCAGTAGACCTTCTGGACAGGCACGTTTACGGTTCAACCTGTCACCAGTAGACCTTCTGGTCAGACATGTTTACAGTTTAACCTGTCACCAGTAGACCTTCTGGTCAGGCATGTTTACGGTTCAACCTGCTAGAAGTAGAAAGAAGGCCACACATGTTTAGAGTTCAACCTGTAACCTGGAGACCCTCTGGCCAGACATGTTTACAGTTCAACCTGTCACCAGTAGACATTCTGGTCAGACGTGGTTACATTTATTTACAACATATAGCCAACAAATGCACCATGTATTTAATACTTAAATGTATCTAAATATTCCTACGTGTTTCATTGCCTCAATGCATCATCTTCAGGGAGTTCTTCTGTTATACCAAAGTTACATGCCAGTTACAATACATTCCATAAGTGCACTCACTTTAAGTGTTAAAAGCATGTCATTACTAAGCAGTTAATATAGTCTATGTTACATATACTGTCACAGTAATATAAAATGAGATACTAAAATGAGGTAATAAAATGAACTTCCATAACTTACAAAAGGGTACACAGTTCTTGAAGTGATTACTTGGATTACAATTATATCTTAATGTGCTGATCGTGTGTGGTGCCCTTATATATGGTCAATTATAATCGAGCTTATATCGGCTGAGATTCTGAACCTGTAATTAATTACATGATTCTATGTGATGCAATGCAATATGTAACATGGTCTTGGTACTGCCCTGTGATGACAGTCAGTGCAAAAATTGGGTTCAGGTTGTTGACCTTCTGTTCATCACTCAGTTACCAACAGGCCTTCACACTAGGAACTTCACAATGCAGGGTAAGCTTATCACTTGGTTACATATTTGTACGAATTCTGCTAAAAATGCATTACAATGAATCACACAATTAAGTGCAGGTTCAGAATCTCAAATGATATAAACTCGATTATAATTGACTGTATGTAAGGTCACCACACATGATTAGCACATCAAGATACCACTGTAATCCAAGTAATAACATCAAGGACTGAACCCTTCTGTTTGTTATGGAAGTTCATTTTATTATCTCATTCCATATTACTATAACACTACATGTAACAATGACTATATTAACTACTTGGTAACGACATGCAACTCTGGTATAACAGAAGAACTCCCAGATGATGATGCACTGAGGCAACAAAGCATGTAGGAGTTGTTAGATACAATTAAATTATTAAATACACAGTGCATTTGTTGGTTATACATTGTAAATATCTGCAAAATGCATTGTTCAAGACATGTTTACAGTTCAAACCTCCATCAGTAGGCCCATAGCCTGAAAGTTTAATAGTTCAAACCTTCGTAAGTATATGTCCTATCCAGAAATTATCCTTTATCCTACATGTGTCCTATAATCCAGGTGCAATTTGTAAGGTCAAGAATATAAATATCCTTCATACCAGATTCACACATGATGGAAAACTGACTTTGCTTCTTTTCTATTACTATTTTTGTGACTACTCCTTACTATTAGGACTCTATATTTACCTTGAATGTTGTTTATAGTGTAACTGTAATATTTTATTTTTATTGGTTGCAGAGGTCGATGATAAATAATCAATGTACCTGCCACTGGGAAAATAAACAGATTCACACATGGTGACACCCCTAGAAATTTATTTCATATATTCAGGCAATAAGGTTATTTACTGCACTTTTTAAGACAAGTTGCATAATGTCTGTTTTTCTCACAAAATGCTATTTATTACATTATGTTATCCTTTTTAGTTCAAATAACATCCATGTTGTTTTGCAAAGCAAGTGCCCCATAGCACTGAGGCAATTATTTCAATTGAAAGTCCATTATAATAAAAGAAGAAATACAGTCTGTCCATACACAACTTCACTATAGCAATTACAGTGGCAGCTACAGGTTTTGTCTAAAAGGAGCCTTTGTCAGGCTCTATACATTTACATATGTGCGTGCCTGAACAGCGATTGAATCTAAAGTCTTATACAAATAATGTGAATACTTATGTTTGGTCATGCATTCAACATATTTACATAAAATGTTACATGAACATAAGTATATTGGTAGATTATAATCTACCCTTGCTATACTCATCCATATTTCTTTATACATCTCTGTAATATACATTATACATCATCTTTATAGCAGACATTACATACACTAATACCATCAAATATCTGATACCATATATGAAATACACAATATATCACTCATATAAGAAGACACACAATATCACCTCAGCAACTCAACTCACCATTGCCTATACAAGTTGCCTACTGCCACCAGCCTGGAACACTGACTTTTATCAAAATTTGTAACCATCTTTTTTAAAATTATATATCCTAATTGTTTAATTTTATAAAATACCTTTTATACTGTAAATGCTTTTCTATGTGTAACAATCATACATACTTTTATATGAAAGGCCGAGATCTTGTCCACTAATTATATGTAACCACATGTAAACTTCAGCTATACAATTGCCTTTTATACTTCTGATATAAACAGCCTGATAATGGCTACTTTGTGGCCGAAACATATAGCTGCCATTTATAATTGCTACAGTAAAGTTGTACAATAATGGGCTGTACTTCTTCTTCCAGTATGTATTCTAGAAGCACAACAGGCATACCACACCTTAAAATTGAAGTCCACTGTTTAAAGTGTAGTTCAAACCCTCATCAGTAAACCTACTGATCAGACATGTTCATGATTCAATCCCACATCAGTATAGCTGCTGACTAGACATGTGAACCCTTTTGAGTGGGGATTAAATTCCCATTGCAATCTGCAAAATTCCAGGCTTAAAGCTTCATTTTTTACATAACCTTTCACAAAAAATAGGCAAAGCCCAAGTAAAAAAATCCCAACAGGGCCATAAATGAATGGCCAAACTATGCTACGCACAAGCTGTGTTGTTTGGGAATTGAACCCAGCACCCTGCAACATACGTGAGTTGTTAGGCTGCCAACAGCAGATGAAACCCTCATCTACAGACCTGCTGGCCTACAAAGTACCTTTCAGGGTACCAAAGTGTACCATGGGCAACAACAGAAAGCTCAAAATAGGCCCAAAGATCTTTCACATCCCTCCAAGCTCATCACCCTATAATTTATCTTACAACAAAATATCAGAAGTGGATTAAAACAAAATTCCACAAATTCATAAATGCAACCACATGTAGCATCAATCCTTTCCTGTGCCTGAACAAGCTGATTCTTTGATCTTTCAATGGAAAAACCACTTTGTTGAACACAGTACATGGTTTCAAAAATGTGGACAAACGAAACCTTATAAAGCGTCTGTGCAAAGTGACACTCATGATTCAGGCATCCAGATTACAACTGATGCAAACAACAGTGCTATGAAAAACAAGCTGAAGTCAAAGGGAAATAGAAAATGAGAGTTTGCAAGGAAAAGAGTGAATAAATCTGTCACAGCATGACAGTGCAGTGAGTTAACTCTACTACAATTGTAATTCTTAAGCTGAACATCTGCATACATGGATTTAACACCATCGCTGATTCTGTGCTGCCTTCACCTTACATTACACACACCACTCAGCTGTAACACAAGTAACACAATAAAGGCCAGCACAGATGAGTGACTTCTGAAATGATGATTTTGTAAAACCAATACCACATGTGATGAGGGAACTCAATGTTAACACTAGGTTCTTTGAAGATTCTGATGATGGTATATTGCAAAAAAATTGACTTGTATTTGACACTGACCACAGCCCAGGTTTATTAAAAACCACATTTCAGAGACCAGATCCATCACCAACTTCAGGTGGGCATGGGAAATGGTGGCTCCTACTCTGTTGGGCCTGTCAGAAAAGGCTAGCCTCTATGCCTGGACCAAGTTCAGTGATGCTCTCTCATCCCCACCTTGGAAGATGGAAACAGGTTTCAACACAATGTTTGGGAGACATTGTGTTTCAGCCTTTAAATAACCAGGTTGGTGTTTAAATTTCAGTACACAGTTTATCAAAAACATATTGTTTGAACAGAAGAAGCTAAAATTAGGAACTAATGATATTTTACAGAAAATAAAACAGAAATTATGCAAATGTCTTAAAAATGCAGTAAATTTCCATTGCCTAAATATATAAAATGAATTTATAGGATTGTTTTATTACGTGCAATCACATAAGCGAAAATAGTTTGCTTAAAGCTTAATAAAACCTAAACGATGATGATGTCAGAAACATACAGTCAAGTTCATTACTGAAGTTGTGGTTAAGTTAAATTTTCATCCAACTTTTCATTTGTAAGAAAAGAAAAACAACTTAAAAGGGCACCATGCTGTGGGCATATGAATGTGCACATGCATGCATGCAACCATCCCATTTTATATTCTGAACCAGTAAGACTTACCGTATATGGTTCCACAAGAACAGTTGTCTCCAGAGCTAACTTCTGTTCTGTTTCTACATTATATGCAATGTAGCACAACTTTTCTTTCATTATTCTGACAGTCTCAAAATCTGCTGAATGGTTGAAAGCATAGCCCCTCAACAGCAGCAGCTATAAACAAACAGCTCAGTTGACATAATGCTGTAGCACAGAAATGTATCAAAGATCCCTTCTGCATAAAAACTGCAGGGCCTTATCCAGCTCACACCTCACATAAATTATTCCAAGCATTCACGGAAAATAAATACAGTGAAGAATTCTTCAGGCAATCAGTCACATTACGATAAACTGGATTCATAATTACGTGTCATAACTGTCACTGTCTCCATCTGTGATTGATGTGCTGTGTGCTGTTGTATATACATATTCCAAATGCAGCCAACAGCATGACAGCAGAGCACTGGCTAGAACTATCAGTTACATGGACTGACTAGTGAAAGAGGTTGCTGAGAAGTGTTGCCAACCCAACTGCTTCAACAAAGTCACAAAAAATTCAATTGTAGTGCAGCATGCTCCAACACAACAACAAGGCCAAGTAATGGTCTGCATAGGCAAGTGGAAGGCTAGGCAAATGTAGAAGAGATTTAGTTCTGTTTGTTTCCTGCTCCCCCAACCCCAAGTAAGGAATAATGACTTGGCCTAAGGCTAGAATCTGGCATATTGGGTAACGGCACTTACTCTAACAACCCAACAGGATTTTTCCATACAACCTAAGAGTGGCAATGTTCACCTTGATGATTCAGACCCTGAGAGAGTCCAACGTACTGGGAATGTTGATATGGTTAACTGCCTGACAGGACATCACGGATTTTCCATAACTTCTGTAGGAACAAATTAATCACTAAACACACAACAAAATTACCTTTTTCACTAAATTATGAACATTTTTAAAATGTACATAACTTCCAACTAAAGAACAAAAGTCATTCTTGAAAAATTCACAGCTAACAAAGCTTGCCTGAATTTTAAGCAATATGATGTTTCATTACTGCATTCACAAAGCCTGTTTTTGGATGTGATCCTGAGGAACTTCTACTTAGATGCCAACTTCACCTTTTATAACGTCTTAATGATCCATTTTAAAATAATCCTCCCATGGACACTTAGATATCGTCCATGTGACATGTTCCCATGTTTAATGATCAAAATTTTGCAGGCATTTCTTGCTTCCATTCATGTATGTTCTTGTCCAACCCACCTCAACCTCTCATCCTAGGCAATCTAAGATAAAAGGTACAAATCAGAAAGTGTTCTACAATATAATTTTCTTTACTTTCTTGTCTCTTGACACTCAACATCTCCGCTGCAGTGCCATACATGGATGGGATGAACGGATTGATACAAGAGAACAGGTAAAATTATGGTTTTCTGTATTTTAATCTTTAGGTTTACAGAAGACACAGAGAAGTAAAAACATTACAAAATGTTCGCACAGTGTTAACTATTAAGGTGTGTTTGTTCAGTATGTAGTTTCCCCAGATACTGAAAACAGAACTACAACTGGTGCCTGTCACCACTATACTAGGATAGAGGGAGAACATACACTATATGGAGCACTAGATTTCCAGTTCTGGCACACATAACATAAACAATAAAAGTCTGGCTCATTTTCCTAACTTGTGTGAATCTAAAGTGTGACAGGAACAGTACATGTGCAAAGCAAGAATGTGAGTGGTCACGCATGCAGAAACACATGCATGCCTTCATATACAGTTATCATTAGAAGTATTGTATCTATATGAAGACTGTACTGGTTCATAACTTTTCACAAAATTCTCAGATAATATTTAAAATTCTCCAATATCAAATTTCATTAACCTTTATTAGCCAGTCGGGACGCTCATTTGTGTACGTCTTTATGACCAAAAAGGACAATGTTGTCCCACACAGGTTCAGGCAGTGGCATTTAAAACAAAAATAACTCTGGTTTCAGCAGGTATATTGGGATTTAAAGGCTGGATAATAAATCTTAAAATCTGCTGAGCAGATATCAAGTTTGTGCATGTATACAAACAGAGGAGGCAAATGCATGTAAAAATATTACAAACTGAACAACAGCAATAACTTTCCAAATGTACCCTCCTCTCCATTCCATCATAACTATTATCTAGATTTGTCAGTTTGCCCAAGAATTTGACTTTGCCACATCATCAAATTATTTATTATAAAAACTTGCATGATTTTGTTCTGAATTCTTGTAATGAAACACGACTTATATTTTTAAATTTTCTTTACTTATTTACAGACCATCCTCCTGACCAGCATCTAATGGAGTGTTCTGTGTTGTTTGTGGTATTTTGTATTTTTATGTCACTAAGTAACATCTTAAGCATACTTTAGAAGCTGACATCATTCTTCTTAGATATTTCAGCATCACACTGTCTCAAAAATGTCTGTAACATAGTGACAGAATGTTGCATCACAGAAGAACAGTTAGCCTTCCTTCCATTCAGTGTGTGTGTATATGTGTGAATCTGAAATGCTTGAGCAAACTTGAAGAGAGAGTTTTTCACATCACAACACAGAAAAAATTTCATATAAACATAAGTCTGCAAATGAATGGGTTTTGAGTTTAAAGAGTCAACAATAAATACCTTAACTATATAACATTTTACTTACAACTGACAATATGCATTTACAGTGCACGTTCCTAATTTAATAACGGTTGAATTCTTATTATTTATCAAGTCACAATTCACAATAAATGTCCAAAATATCCACCTGAATCAGGGCATGCTGGTCACATCCCTTCAAAGGTCCCAGGGTGGTTTTGAATGGTGTCTCTCTTCATTTGCAAGTGGAGCTTAGTGCACTAGGGTTTTCAAGTGTCCCAACAGACAAAATTCTGAAGGACTGAGGTAAGGCAAACATGGGTCTGTACCTTGAAAATTCAGAGTTTGCAGACATATTGATACAATTTTTTTCTCATTTTTGTGGGGAGAACGAACTCATGAAATCTGTCCAGACATTTTAGATACATCCTATATTTAAATGTCATTAAAAACATGTATAAACAAATTTGACATTATGCAGTAACTAATTCATAAGTACAATGGACGTTTGGCTACTGTGATATGATCAAATAAATTTTTATACCAAACTCCAGGATTTATCTTAAGTTACTCTGTTATTACAAACTTGTGCAGAAATTCTACATATGGCTTCCAGCAATATTATATAAATGACCGGCTGGAGTGATGTTTTTTGTAGCAATTGGTGACAGTGTTCAATGGTGCAGAAGAAAAATTACAAACTTACGTAATTGACATCATGCGTTCAACAACCATACAAATGTTCAGCACTCAATGTCTGGCAAAAATTATTTCAGTTTGGAATCAGCACGATGGGAGAGACGTGTAAGCAGCCAGGAGACTGCAGCAAAAATATGTGATGGTGAAGGAATGGAATTAGATAACAAAGATAACCACATGAGTAAATATAGTAATGCTGTTACATTTCTCAAAAATCCAACTCAAACTGGGTCAAACTGTAGACCCAAAAGAGTGTTCCTCATTGATAAAGTTTCCCTGTCCTTAGTTAAACGCCAAGCCATGAAAGCACGGGCCCATGAATTTTGGTCTCGATATTCGATAAAGAAGACAACATCTGCCAAGTCAGCTCAATGAGGCAGCCACATTACACTCGGGGAACGGACCCACAGTAACCAATTTGACTGGATGCTGAATGGAGCTCAGGGCCAGCCTGACTGCACTGATGAAAAGCTAAGTCTCCATCCCATCTAGGAAACATACCTCAATTCTCTGGCTGCTTGGTCTAGTCACTATACTACCTGAGCTATGCCAATGCACCTTAATTTCCCTTAGTCTAAACAGAACTGAAATCTGAAACCTGTGATATTAAAAATTACCTGCTACTACAAAGATAATATGTAAGGTAAGACACTGACCTTAATAAGATACCGAGTGATGTCTCTGCCTGCAATGTCCAACCTCCTGGTAAGATGTGGAAGAGCAAATTCCTCATACACAGGACAGATATGTGTAACACCATCGCCTGAATCCACCACCACTCCACTCAAAAGACCTTGTGCATACAAAGTAAGCACTGCTTGGATTGCAATGTACGCACCAGCAAACTGGTACTTCTCGAACATCACCTGAAGCCATTTTATTGAAACAACACAATACATGACCTCCCTTTCAGCTTCATGTACATTAAACAAAACAGGTAAGGTACATATAACATCCAACATTGTAGCACGTTTGCATAATCACTGTTGCAAAGGAAATACAATGTGTTCTGCACATTATTGGGCTACATGTCACGGTCAAAAGTACAAAAATATTATATGCTGCACAAAAATGCTTTTGATGGCAAATTTATGTTGCTGGTAACAATAAAATATACATAGTTCTTCACATAAAGTGACAAATATTCATCTAAATTTAACCAAATATGGAGTTTCTCAACAGATTTTTGTAGAAGTCCCCAATATCAAAATTCACAGATATCTGTTTAGTAGAAGCCACATTCATACATGTGGGCAGACAGACACAGCAAAGCTAATAGGTGCTGCACATGCCTAAAATCTCCACCAATCCTCCTCCTAAATATTTCCAAGCTGTAAAAAAGTTACAACAAAAGCAGATAAAAAAAATTCAAGGACAGTAGTATTTAAATGGAAACACCAAAATGATATAAATGGAAAGAGAACCTCAGCCATTTAAAGAATGATGGTGGTGGCTGCTGCGACAATAGCAGTGGTGGTAGTGGTGCCATGACACAAACCAATTTTCATCCATTCCCAGCCAGCTACACCACATTTCTCAGATGATCCACACATCCATTGGCCATCCTATGCTTTAATATGCTGCTAAGAACTTAACACAGGGATCAACAAATTTTCCAGAAATCTAGAAACCATCTTCAAATTCCTGGTGTCAGAAGAGTGAAAAGAAGCAACTTCAGAACTGAGGACACACAATTCTGGAGTTATGAGTGAACTTCACTGTTATCAGGTGCTTTAAGCTCAGTGCATGTGTACTACTTTTGTATGTTATGGGAGGGAGGGAGGGGGGGGGGGACTGCAATAATTATGCTGCAAATATTATGCACCGCCATATAAAATTCAGTCACCTGGGTGGCCAGATGGCTCAGATTTGTGCACCCAACTTAACCAAAAGTATACAAGAAGCAATATTTATATGCCTTCTGGTACTGGCTACAGTAGAAGTCCTTTAATCCAGCAACCACAGGCGTGGACTATCAGATATCATGGATTATTAGACAGTACCTGTTCTTACAGATAATTTTATGTTACTGCCTTCATAGACTGTGTACCTGTCTGATATTTTCAGTGTGTCGAGAATTGGCTTTTTCAATTACCACAGGCCACCATGGGTTGTCATTTGGGACACAATGCCGTAAACAATTGCTACAACACCTTGTCCAACTGCACTAATCTAGGCTCTTTTGATATGTCACCTGAGGACGCCCTTCACATGATCACCTGATGCCACAAACAATTGTAATTGGTCCTTCTGCTTTGTTATAACATACACAGTTGATAATCCAATGTTGTATGTAGCCCTGAACATGTTATGAGTTGTGCTGCTTTCAAGCCTCCTAATTATTTCAAGTTTCTGAGGAAT
>Ga0123355_10010588_pt1 | contig 14158 bp, 6 predicted proteins | sample TergutEmb28metaG_3_FD_89872 | JGI IMG/M metagenome (GOLD analysis project Ga0123355, IMG submission 89872) | Embiratermes neotenicus P1 segment gut microbial communities from Petit-Saut dam, French Guiana - Emb289 P1 | ecosystem: Host-associated > Arthropoda: Insects > Digestive system > Gut ... | reverse complement strand
GGACGGAATTTTTACGCGACTGAGAGGGAAGTTTGCCCTTTAAAAAGGTGTAATAATGTTTGCTATGATACTGTTTTCTTAAGTTTTTGAATATGGGAATGACTGTGCCACCTTCTAAGTCACAGCTTTTGTTTAAATTCATTCAACATTTCATTTCGCAGTACTGAATCCTCGGTCGGTAATGTTCGCATTTCCATGTCCTTTGAAAGCCATTCCAGGAGTTGTTTATCTTGCTAAACAGCTTTACTCGTGCCAGAAATGTCAGTAAACAACTGCCAACTTGTGCTGCTTAAAACCCCGAAGAATGAAGGTCCAAGGATTGAAGATTCGGTCTTTGAAATAGCGGATCGTTGTGTTTTTGCGACGTATAGTGTGTATTTTATGGGTTACTTTGATTAATTTTAAGCCTAAAGTGATAAACTGAACACTGGAACAATTTACCTTATGGTGTAACTTGGGTTATACAGACGGATAAATCCTGAAATATCGCTTTTCTCTGTACATGCTTTACAGAGAGAGAGAGAGAGGGGGGGGGGGCTAAGATCTGCTGCCAAGTGTGCTAATAAATTCGTTAGGTGGTCTCAGAGCAGCTAGTAAGTGTTTTAACCAGTGCTTCCGTCGAGATTCGACTGTAGTACGTCAAATGTTCCTGTTGCCAGACTGCTCAGTCTTCCTGTTTCTGCAGGCTGTCTTCTCCGATATTTCTTTCCACGCGCCCATCTTCATCCCCTTTATTCCACCCTTTCCTTCATCAAGAGATCTGATTCGCAAGATCTGAAATCCAATTACAGTCTACTCTTAGCGGAGTCTGGCAACTTTCCTTTTCCAAACTGCTTGCCTTCATAGTGACGTCACGTTGTTTTCATAAGATGTCTTCACTGTGCTTTGGGAAGAATTGGAGAGTTTCAAGTCATTTCAGAACTTTCTTATGGCTGGCCAGTGAACAACTATCAGCGTTTTTTCTTCCCTTAAGACCCGAGGTTTTTGAAACTTACTGTGAGGGGATTGAGGCCTCAGATCGCGTTTTGTGTACGTCTAAAGGTACTATGTATTAATTACCCTCATTTGTGGGCCTCTTTCCCGGGAGTAAACAACTGGGGCATGTGGTTGGCCACCCACCACATCTATCGTCAAGGTTAAAGAAAGAGAAGAGCTATACCTCTACTCTCCCCCCGGAAATTCGTGGCATGTCTAAGGCGAAATTTACCTTTACTTTTACCTTTACCTTCATCTACATTTTCCGTTTTTGGTCACATATCAAGCCACAAGGCCTCAAACGAAGCAGAATTTGCCGTTAGTATACTTTTCTTGAACGATGGCAACTATGATTAAATTTAAGAGAATTTACCCTAGTAGTTAGGTTGACACTTGGGGAAAGGAGTGGCGTCACAGTCACGTGATGTAAACAAATATGGAGGCGAGGCCAATGACTTTGGACGGAAGTGACGTCACATATAAACAAATAAGACGGACGACCTTGCCTCCGGCGGTTAAGTGATGTGAACAAATATGACGGATTACCTAATTATCCCAGACATTGTGGCACCTTAACCTAAATTTAACCTCTGATACGTAAACAAATGACGTAGTATGTAGACAGATATGGCGCATGACCTAATTATCCCAGACAGTGTAGCGCCTTAACCTAACTTTAACCTCTGATATGTAAACAAATATGGCGGACGACCTTGTCTCCGGCGGTCACGTGGCGTAAACAAATGACGTAGTATGCAAACAAATATGGCGAATGACATTATTATGCCAGACAGTGTGGCGCCTTAACTTAACTTTAACTTTTGATATGTAAACAGGTATAGAGACGGTCACGCGAAGTAAATGAATGACGTAGTATGTAAACAAATATGGCGGATAAACTAATTATGCCAGACAGGGTGGCGCCGTGTAGGACCAGACAGTTTGGCGCCTGGCGCTATTTTGAATGAACGCTAACATAAGTTTAAATTCCACCATTCTACATTTTGCTACTAGCGCGGCATTTTAAAATTTGTTTAACCTAACTTTAAATTTGAATTACCAACTGCCGCCATTTTGAATATGTTTCCCGACGCGCTAGTTTTAAATTAAAACTAACTTTAAAGTCCGCCATTTTTAATATGTCTACCAGCGCGCTATTTACATTTGTGCTAACTTTAAATTTGAATTGGCGCTTTCTATCATTTTACAATAAGGCTACCAGCGCGCTAGTTTTAAATTAAAACCTAACTTTAAATTTGAATCACCGCCTGCCGCCACTTTGAATATTGCTACCAACACGGTAGTTTTAAATTTGTGCTAACCTAGCTTTAACATTTATTATGATATTCAGGCCAGCCTGCTTGCTGCCTACTGCCATTTTGAATTGGGCTGGTGTAAACAAATATGGTGGGCGAGGTTAATGATTTTAACTTAATTCTTTGAATGAACGCTAACTTAAATTTAATGACAGCCATTTTAGAATATTACTGAATGAGCGCCATTTTCAAATTTTGTTATTATTTTTTAATTACTACCTGCTGCCGTTTTGAGTATGGTTAAATTTGTGTTAAAGTAAGTTTAAAGTCCGCCATTTTACAACATGTACACTAGCACGGCAGTTCTAAAATTGTGTGAACCTAATTTTAAATTTGAATTGGCGCTTTCCACCATTTTGCAATATGGTGCAGTATTTTTAAATTTTAATTTTTCGAATTCCGCAATTTTGAATTGTGTGTGACGTTAATGAATTCAACTTAATTATTTTTAATTAGCGCCTGCCACCATTTTGAATATAGCTACCGACGTGGTATTTTTAAATTAAAACCTAACTTTAAATTTGAATTAGCGCTTTCAACCATCTGACAATATGGCTACCAGCGTGCCATTTTTCAAATATTTTTTAAAACTTAACTTAAACATCTTTTTGCCCTATAAATTTGAAAAGATTTGGCTGAAGTGTTAAGATGTCGGACTCATAATTGAAAGATTATAGTTTCGCAACCTGCTGCTTTAACCATCTTTTGTAAATGATACTATACAAGGTATATTTTAATAAGGAAAATTAATACTCACATACAATTTCAATTTGCAAACACATACATAATGCAAGTCATCCCTTTTATTTTTGTTTGTACACTTACCTTAATTTGCAGAGTGTTATTTGATAGCCGGCTGAAGTTTGCTTGCGGTGTGATTAAAAGCGCATAAATTTTGAAATACATGTTTTGTTTTTACACTTGCAAAGAATTCTTTTTCTTAGAGTAACGGTTAGAAAGTAAAGTCACTTATTTTATTAACACATTCTAATTTTACGCACAATTTACAACGGCACTGAGGGTCCGAATACATGCAGCGAGAACGTTTACTACAGAACGGTATTTTGTTGACAAATAAGTTTTTGGAGGATGTAGGAAACAGAACCTGGTGTAAAATTTGCAGTTAGCTAAGCGCCTAGGCTTATCGAAATCCAAAACAGACATACGCGTATGCTTTGACGTTAGTACTTGGTTTATCACACGTTTGTCCATGCACACAATACCGCGGACTTGACAGGATAACCGTATTCTCTTGAAATATTAGTTCCGATGGTAGTTTTGAAAATGGTTTTGTTTTAAACTATATTATAACTGTTTCACAACCAAACGTTAGTTTAAAGTAGTGTTTTGTAAACAACTTAAAAGTGAACTCGTTTTTGGCAATACATTTTTCACTACACAACACACAGAAATGAATCTCCTTTACTGAATTTAAGCGTTCACCTACAAACTAATTGAACCACACAGCACTTTATACCTCAAGGAAAGCCGGTAAGAACATGCACACTGACAAACAAACAAAAAATACGGTGGAGTTAAACTCTGCGCACACGATTCGACAGCAGCTTAGCAACGGATGGAGTTCCTTTCCGTAGAAATGTTACAACTTGAAATTTGTTGACTCAGTCTGTTAACGCCCGGCCAGTTCCTTTAGCGTTTAGAACTGCTTGCTTGTCTACCCCCATGGCCAAATCCAGTAGAATACCATTAGCCTGATAAAATCACAAACACGTTAAATACGTGGACTCTTAGATTTCAAGACAGTAGCACAGGATGGCGGTAAGGCTGTTAACCCTACGCACCAGTCACCTTTACCTCCTAGTAAATATATCTGGTACGTATTTCTGGCTGAACCTAAGGCCATAGCGCGATCAGAAGGATTTTATATAAATGAAAAATTCCAATTACACATCGGGAATTGAATTCTGATCTACTAGTATTAAGTAATGGCGCTACTACGTTTTATTTTCAATGTGTTTTGATACTGTAGCTATTAGGGTTGTCATGTAGCACGGAGCGAAGGCGGACGGTAAATGTAATGTAGGGTATTTATAACGCACGACGGTAATGCGGAGAGTAAATGTGAAGCATAATTCTGCTGCCTATTTAGATAAAAGTGTCTCGCTTTGTTTGTCATTGTGCATGTTCCAGTCTGCAGTCTGTCGGATTAACGTCAGGGTATATGACTAACAATCGCGCTACCTAAGTTCTCTTACAACCTTGCTAGATGACAGAGGTCATTGACCCCACCGCCATGTTTCTTTACATCACGTGACTGTGACGCCACATTTATCCCCAAGTGTTACCCTTACTACTGACCCCTCAAATCCCATCGGTAAATTTATATGCCACATATTCTAACATTAATGATCTCTACATCTTCCCCACAAAGAGTTTCTAAGTGGTTTGTCTGGATCACACAACAAACAGCTATTATTTCCCTATACAGTAGTAACTGTTTCGTTTTTACAAACGACGAAGAGTGCTTACTGCGCGGTACGGACTGAATTTTCTTACAACCGAGAAGGAGAGTGTTTACTGCGCGGTACGGTTTGAATATTCTTAAAACTGGGACGGAGAATGTTTACTGCGTGGTACGGACTGAATATTCTTACAACCGAGATAGAAAACTGGATCTCTCAGCATGATGCAGGTTAAATTTGTGCCTGCAGAAAGTTGAAAATTGTTACCTACGTTTTACTTTTAAAACACAGCGCAAAGTGAGTTAGGTTCTTCCAGGATATGACGCTGTGTATAGTCCTCCGGTGCAGAGGAATTTGTGGGGGGGGGGGGGGGGTCCACGTACTGGCTCCCACCGGGGTAGGAGAAAGTCGAAACAGTAAATTATTCTTTGCACAATATGTGTTACCAGAAAGCACGGCGTCAAATTCAGGAAGACAACTAGTTCGATATTATCCTCCACGATGACCTGAAATCTCTCAGCGGTATGTATATGAACCAACTGCCTTAATATTTATAGGATCTCCACTGGGTTAGTACAGTCATTTAATTAGCACAGTGTTTTAATGTGTTTCGTTTGGTTTTTGAAATAAACAGCGATGGCGTTCCTGTAACGGAAACTGAGTGTTTTTTGTAAGGTGGGAACATTCATACATCATTAAGTACAATTTAGGATTGAAAATACCAAATTTTTTTTTTTTCGCCACCAGCGTTGGGTGAAACATTTGGCTTAATGAATGATATCTCGCTGACAGACTGCTAGGAGTGTTTTAACGAGCTGACCGGCTGACAGTTGCACCGTCGTGGTAAGCAGCCAATTCAATGTGTTATTTAATGACACTACCAATACTAAGAATTGACAGTGTGGTTAGTCTCCGGTGTCACACGGCGGCAGCCCTGGTTCGATTCCAAAGTAACTCATATGTGAACGGTTGGGAAAGAGACATTGGGATTTTGTTGTGTCCTATTTGATACCTCCAGTGATCTACACTGATTAATCTTTAATCAGGCGGATGGAGAAGGGGCCTTTTGGAGGCCTCCGTATCCAAGAAAATTATCAACTCACAGCATGAAAGTAAAATAAAACATCTAGAGACTTAAGCTGCAGATAGCAAGCTACACACTACGGGTGTACAAAATTTTTAATATTGGGCCACGTGATCAGAAATCGGTACGTGTACAAGTCGCATCAAGTTTCGTCCTGACATTAGTGGTGAAGAATACGTAAAGATAGTGAGTGTGAAGTTTGCAGTTGACCATGGCAGTGGTTTACGCTGGACCAAGCCGACAGTCTCTTGTTTGTAATTATTACCTGATGTGTTCCAGATAAAAATGCATTAAGCTGAAGTGCAGTCGTGTTTTCAGCGTGTGATATAGCCGAGTTATTTTCTTGCAGTGTTCTATGAGGTTAGTGTTGTGCATAAATTTGACTTCAGGCTTGTTATAAATGACCAGAAACGTACGTCCTACAGTAACAGAGAATCGTGTTTTTAAAAAAAATCTCTACTTTTTCCCACGACGGTCGTCGTTTCATCCCAAGCTGCGCAGGACAATTGAATTGTCTTTATTGGCCGCGCGGTCTAAGGCGTGGGTCTGTGGCCTCTCGCTTGCAGAATTGCGGGTTCGAAACCCACCGGGGCATGGATGTTTGTCTTTTATGTGTGTTGTGTGTTGTCAGATAGAGGTCTCTGCGACGAGCTGAAAACTCCACCAGAGTAGTCCTACTAAGTGTGGTGTCTCTGAGTGTAATCTTGAAGCCTCGAAAATGAAGAGGCCTAGGGATACTAGGGAATGTTGTGCAATAGAAAAAAAGGTTATTTATTACTTAGGTGTTCGAATATGTCTCATTCTTTTAGTAAAAATATTAAATTCGCTGACACCTGGTTGCAAATTGTTACTCAACGACAGCGTTGGGAAGGTATGGAGGCCCCACTGGCTCATTCCTCATGAATGCCAACAAACTAGAAGCATTTTGGCGGGATAGGGGACTTAACAATTCTCAAGGCTTAAAATGCAATGAAATTTCTAAGAATTTTGGACAACCCAGGGCCAGACACGGAGTTTGAATCCCCTGTTATACAATGTTGTTTTTGTGCACCCAATAGTTTCTCACCTGTTCAAGGAATTTCTGCATATTTGAAACTAGAAGATGAGCTTATGTGTCGCTGTACACCTCTGCTCTTACTAACAACTATCCTCCATTTCATGTCAGCAGTGCAGTGCTAGTAATGCTCTATAGTTACAAATAAAGTTGATGTAAATGTCTAACTTAATGACCACAACCGTTGGCGAGGGAGTCATAAAATAATACTGCTTGGAAGAATGACTTGTATTGAAACTAATCTATTCCATTAGCAAATGAACTATATCATATAACGTTACACCTTTTTATATTTTCACTCTGTTAGTGGATTATCGTACTCTGTGCGCTACGAAGTTTATGCGAAAAGACTAATCGTAGATGGGGAGAGACAGAAGGAAACGTAGGAAAGACGTAATGAACGAAATGGGAAAACAGAGAGGCGATCGATCGACACTAATTCGGAAATGGGAGAAAGAGCGTCACTTCTTGAAATTATTGTCCAGGTTTTTTCCACTCACACTTCGGATAGGATTAGGAAGAAATTGGAGACGTTATGATGACGAAAGGCGGAGACTTAAAATAAGCTAGAAGAATTTTTGTTTACTGGCTCATATTGTAGTGTGGAAAGTGGGAAATTATTTTCGTGGACTCTAAAAAAAATTCTTGACGAAAACCAAAAATAATTCCTTGTCAGGTATTCCAAGATATATGAAAGAGCGTTGCTTTTGGAAAGTTTCCGGCTTTCGTCCTTGGGTCCTTTTGGTGTATGCAGCATGTAGGTAAAGCTGAATATGATACAGCAGTGGAATGTTACTGAGAGAGGGAAAGCCGCTATTAACACGTAGCCTCTTGTTGTCCAAACGATATCTAAACTCTTCAGTTCGAATCTCACAGTAAACATACTGAGTTTCCATCACAAAAACCGGTCCTCTAAAGCTGTTTAGGGAAATAATGGTTTCCCCTTGTGACATAAGACATAAATACGCGCTCTGGCAACGTGTACGGTGCTTTTCTTGTTAAGGTGTTCACTGACTGCATTTATACTGGTATTCAAAATTTAAAGGGCTGCAACTTAAATTTAAAGAAATATCAACAAATGCACTTTATTAAAATATAAAATTTCTACAATTGAAGCTCTAGAATTCCGACATAATTCGACCTCCATGGATCATCTTCAGGGAATATACATCAACATTTGTATGCAATATGGATTACAAACAGATGGAGAAATTCAAATTTTATTAAATTCGCACGGATGATTTAAGGACATCAGTTGATTTTAATATCGTTTTAACTTCTTTTATATGTTTATAATCCACGTTCCATAGCCATATTGATGTACAAAACTTATGGATAACCCCAAACGAGGTCGAAACACGTAGTTATAGTGTCATAATTGTAAAATCTTTTACTATATTATATTGATTTTTTGGCATTTCTTGAATTTTAACTTTTAATGCACTGACAGGAAGACCATAAAATTAGGGCTGCGAGTTCATACGTCAGATTAACCCCCTCGAATACAGTGGTTACTAAGTGCATCACGTGTCTTAACATTCGTCGTCACTGGAATCTGCCCGCACTCTATGTTGGTGTGTTCCTTATAGGTACAGAATAGATGACATCTATTTTTCAAAAGAGCACAAAACTCTAGTCATGCATACAAACTCTCCGTACTATGAAATGTGAACTAGACTTTTAAATAATATTGACATTAATCTTATGTTTATTGGACCGTGCATCATTGTGATAGTTGAAGAATAAAAGACCAACTTTATGTCACTTGCTATTTTATTTCACTTCTTATGTGTTCAGCATATTTCGGACATTAATATATCCATCATCAGGAGCTTACGACACGGATACCATTCCAACCAAACCGCACCGAATTTCCAACACACATCGAACCAAGAACAATACGACCAATGTGGTAATTCAACAGAATAGTCTCAAGCTCCTGATGATGGATATATTAATGTCCGAAACTTGTTGAACATATAAGAAGTGAAATAAAATAGCAAGTGACTTCAAGTTGGTCTTTTATTCTTCAAATATTGACATGAATTTGAGGGTTCGGTGTGGGTTAGTCACGTTGTTTTGGAGATTGATGCGTTAAGTATCCCCGAAGCGTCTGCAACATCTAGCGAACTTTGCCATCAAGTGGCTGTTATTCCTCTTTCGCTTCCGGGACACTCTGGGCTCAAAACTGTCCCACTGTTCTAATAGGTTTTGCTGGTTTTCTTTAATGTCTCTAGACAAATACCGAGATTTTATTGTAGATTTAGGCTGTTGTCAATTCCAGATCATTTCTTATTTGTACTCGTATTTTTTGCCAATCTACACCCTCTGTCAAAGTTGCCTGCAGCGTCAGTAAACGTGGAAAAGTATTCAATACAAAATTAGATTTTATTAATTTGCTACCCCTTTGCGCAGTACATCGCGGGGAACACAGCGGAGGTTTCGCGGCGGCTTTCATTGGGATGTGTACGAATTTATTTTCGCTTCTGATCACACTTAACTTCTGCAGTCGAAAAAGAACCGTTAAGTAGCCTCAAGAATAAGTCATACGTATTGCCCGTTGAAGAAATATTTATAACACTTATTATTTTAAACAAGGATCCAGTGACGTAGGCTGTTGTCTTCGGATATGTAACCTTGTGTGTTGGTAGAATTTCACAGATGTTTCAGGTGTGTTACTGCCATCTTTATGGTACAAAATGGAGGCCGTACATTTCTCTGAAGGTTTATTAGGTTTCTGTTAGATTAGACATCAGTCTTCGTATTGAGCGTCGTGAGGGTCTCAAATGTCACAAGAAGTCCATTAGACGGAAGTGTTCAGAATCTCACTTATTGTATAAACATGTACTGAACAGTGTGATTATCATTCGCGACTGTGCTACAGACACCCTAATGCCGTAAAATCCTACTGAAGTTGTATTACTGTACGCATTTTGGAACAAAATGTCCAGCTTCAAGCACCGATCCTGTTTCCATGTAAACGGTTTCGGAGCTGCGGCAATTCCTTAATGCCTTAACCTTCATTACGCCACACTCTTACGGCTGCTATTGTATAGCCCTTCGTTTCGTCTAATAAATCTGTTGTACATCCGCACGTACATTAATGTTAGACAAATGTATCTAACACTTAGGCACTACAAACATTTCATTGACTTGCTAATTATACTATTATTAACGTCTTGATCCACGTGTGTGAGTACTGCATTTTGCAACAAAGGAATAACACAGACTTTATTGTCGTCCATAAAACTTTACTTCCACTCCGATTTATTAGCATTGTATCTATTCCAAGTATCATTGCGCAATGTACTCTAGGTAATATCCCCTTAGATACCGTGAAACGAGCAGAGCTAAGCTTATTGGGCCTCTAACTCTATCCTGCTAACTGGCCGTAAAAGTAATCTCCACGATTTATAGAGCACAGAAATTCAAATCCTAAGTTGTTACCCTCTTTCTGATTCATTTCCTTCTGAAACCTGATATTTATGATGTTAGCAGTTTTATTTAAACTATAAAATAGCTATTTGTTTCAAGATTTCTTCTTGAGTATGAGATACCATCTCAGATAATTGATACGAATCCCATGACACGCTCATTTCAGGAGGACCATTCAAATTCGGCTGGAAGTCTCGTGCAGGTGAAAGTATGTATATGCAGAGGCCGTCTGACGAACAACGCCTTCTGTTGGAGGCTAATACAGGCGGACCTTCGTACCCACGGGTATTATGTTCCAAGAACTACAGCGGTTACGTGAAACCATGGATATTACCAAACTATATATAGCGTGATATAGCATGATATTCGTGTAACATACATAAATACGGTAAAGTTTAATTGATAAATTATGCACAGTAAGTCATTGCCAGTACTAAATAAAGTCATAATAAAGTGTAAGTAATGTAAAACATGTTATTGTTACACATTTTACAAGGAAAATCATACGTACATACCTGTACATAAACTGTAATAAGAAAATTTTATTTGTTAAAAAATATCTGAGCCTATTGTGGGTATTCGCCGACTTCTACATTCTTCTTGTTGCTTTCTGAACACAAAAACTGCGATAAGGCGGCAACTAATTGGAACAGCGAGAACGCTAGAAGCAGAATGGAGGCAAGTTTGCGGGGAAGCGTGGGTATGGGAAAAAAGGAAGATGAGTCAAATACTGGGCGCTTTTGAGCTGCTGGATTTTACCATGTTACGGTGCGTTCTCGATTGGCGCGCGTTTTGAAATTTATGGACCGTTTATTTCTTCAATTTTCCTATTTTTTTTTCTGGCTGCAGTAAACCGCGGATAACAGAAACCGAGGACACTGAATTCGCGGATAAGGCGATCCGCATGTATTCTCTTATGTATTAAGGTATGTAATGCCGAGGTCATTCGACAGAAATAGTGCCTTTGAAGATTAAATATGTGTGTGTTGTTCCGGTTTAAATTACTCAAAATTAGACCCCTTGGATGTGAATTTGACATAATTAATTTTCCGAATTAACCGTTTCGATATTAATCACGGATTAAGAATCCCACTGCTCGTATCTTAAACCAGTACTTCTCACAGTTCAGCTATTTCCAATCTTATACTCCTTTTATGAGATGGACGAGCGGGAGAAACCTGGATACGTTCTGACGGAATGACGTCTCTTTCTCCTTTCAAAGCAAAATGTCTCTCACACTTCTCCCACGGCTTTCCTTTTCGCTTACTCGTCTGCTATTAAATACTACCTCTCTCTTCTGGCTACAGATTGTCAGCGTGCGATCCAAGTCGAGAGCACACACACACACACACACACACACACACACACACACACACACACACACACATATATATATATATATATATATATAGAATCCGAAACGGTATGAATGTGTTCCTTGCTGGTTTCCTACATGGGAAACCTTAACAGGAAGAAACTTGGATGAGGATGGGGAGGGAGGTGGAAATATATCTGTACAAACACTGTAAAGCAAGGATGTGCAAATTCAGAGAATTCCACTGGAAACAGAATTTAATAAATTCCTCTTTCGTTCACTTGTGAAAGCACTTGACTTACATAAATATAAAAGCTGATATTAAGTTCTGAAATAACACACGACCTTCTCAGATTTTGTATTTACGTGACATCGAGTCTTCCAAGCTTGTATTGACATGACGAAATATTAGATATATCATTTGTAGGGGAACATCCTTCTGTGTAGACTTTTAGAGCGCTTGTAAATTGTATGATATTCTGCAGTTCAGGGATCGCCAAACTTCGTGTGCCTGGCACGAATTTGTTGCTTCTTATTTATGCCGTCCACTGTTTGAAAATATAACTCGGTTGGTCTGTCAGTACAATGCATCTTTATGAGCGTAACGTACGTTCTGTTTCGGTCAGATGCGTCTCTCTTCAACCGCGTTCAGACTAGCTGGAGGTCAACTTAGCCTTTTGTCGACCGCATTAAGACTAGCTCAAGGTCTTCTTAAACTACTGCCTACCGTTTTCAGACTGGTTGACGGTCAACTTAACCTTCTGTGCACCGCCTTCAGACTAGCACACGGTCAGCTTAACCTTTCTTCCACCGTTTTCAGACTGGCTCAAGATTAGCTTAAAATTTCGTCCATCGCGTTCAGACTAGCTCAAGCGGTAACTTACCCACATTTCTAGTGGTTGTAGGGAAATGTGTTCGACAGTACAGGGGCCGGATGTGACGTCAAGTATTCATCTCGAATTAACGTCGATGGTTAAGGACGGCGGGAGCTATACCTCCACAAGAAGGTCAAGACTCATAGTAGGTTGTTATGCCAGTTCTTTACCCTTTGACCATTTAAACTACCATAGGTGTACTAACAGCTGTAGACGTAATACGGCTATATAATTAATAGTTCTGTCCGTTTTGTCCGCACATCAAAACACTCAAAATATTATTTTGGCACCTTTTACTCCCCAGAGTATTGTTCTGGCTCAAATTACTCCCAACAAAAAATGTTTTTATCGTAAATTACGCCACCAGACATTATTGGGGTACACATCGCTCCTCCAAAACATTGTCGTGGCACACATTAATCTCCCCAAAATTGTTTTGGCGCACATTACATACTGACACGCTGTTTTGACGCACCTCCCTATTCCAAAATGTCTGCAGAGTGATAAGTGTTCGTGATTTTTTAAGCAAGAATCTTCCAATTATTTACACATCCACAATTGAAAATGAGTTTTCGCCAGCTACTCAGGCATTCCTTCTTGGTTTTCTTAATGCTTACAGACAAATGCTGGGATGATAAATAAAATACTACCATAAACATTCTTCCTTACAAATTTCACTAATCGTAGCATTGATGGAGAGTGTGAAGTCCCATCTACTGACATAATCGTTGAATAATTTCAAAAATATTTATTATTATTACTTACTTGCTTTCTTACTAACTTACTTACTTATTTACTGCAATTGAGTTTACACTCTGTGTCAGCAGTCCTTATGCTACTACTACTACTACTACTGGTACTACTACTACTACTACTGGTACTACTACTACTGGTACTACTACTACTGTACAAGCTAAACCCAAAAGAATTAGTCGCTATACACTCAAGTACTCTCAGTATAAAGTCACCATAATGTACAGAACAAGGTACTTTTGTCCCCCAAAACTTCACCGAATCCCCAAGAAGTGAAAAAATAGATAAATAAACAAATAGTCCCATTAGTTAATATTAGACTTCAACGCAGTGTATACAAATATTGAGGTATAATTAGCGCTGGTGAGAGATTCAGTTCAGCCACTTGCATTGTATACATCATACAAAAATTAAGAAATTTTTATTGTAAAGTTTTACGAGGATCTGAAAGTCCTTTCCAGGGTATCAGGTTTGCCAGACGCCTTACTGTTGGTGCTCCCTTTTCTAAGATGTTGAGTTTTGAAGGGCTCATTTTTAATGAATCTCCTATTAAGGGCTGTCATATCAATTAGGGTTTGAATTTCCTACAGAAATGAGAGATTTTATTTGATGATTTCTGAGAATGGCAGTTTGACTCAAGTCCTACATGACGGTAAGTAGATTAGTAACTGCTGTAAAATACTACAAAATACGAAGTCTTGGGAAGTGAAAAAGTGTGTTTGCGTGACGATATTATTATAAGGCTCAGGCAACGATGCCTTCAAGTAACAGGTTTTACACAGTATTTGTCGAAGTAGACATCTTTGATCTAAAGAAATTGAATCGCTGAGGACATTCGAAGGAATGTGTTGGCGGGTGGTGGTGGTGGTGGTGGTGGTGGCGGCGGCGGCGGTGGTGGTGGTGGTGGTGGTGGTGGTGGTGGTGGTGG
>Ga0123355_10010586_pt1 | contig 14159 bp, 10 predicted proteins | sample TergutEmb28metaG_3_FD_89872 | JGI IMG/M metagenome (GOLD analysis project Ga0123355, IMG submission 89872) | Embiratermes neotenicus P1 segment gut microbial communities from Petit-Saut dam, French Guiana - Emb289 P1 | ecosystem: Host-associated > Arthropoda: Insects > Digestive system > Gut ... | reverse complement strand
GACCGGCCATCTCGACACAGGTTTTTCTTGGTTTCCCTGTGCCTTAAAGCAAATGCTGAGATGGTTCCCAAGATTCCAAGTTGCCACTACATGCTTCTCATGTAGCCCTCCCGACTTAAATTTTGTAGTAACCAATTTCATGCTTTGTTTACATGTAAAATAACCACTGCCACCGGGTGACAACCCAATTGCAGTAAATAGATATTATTATTATTATTATTATTATTATTATTATTATTATTCTCCGCTTCCCTTGAACTTCGTCTCTCTTAGGCCCAAATATCATCCTTAACACCCTATTCTCAAACACCCTCGGCCTATACTTTTCTCCGTCAGTGTGAGCTACAAGTTTTCACACCCATACAAAACAGCGGCCAAATTATAGTTTTGTATATCTCAATTTATATGTTTTTGGATAGGATACTGGAAGACAAAAGATTATGGACCGAATGACAGCAAGCATTCCCTGACTTCAGTCTGCCCTTAATTTCTTCCTGAAACTAATTTCGATTCGTCAGGGTTATTCCCAAATATTTGAAGTGTTCCACCCTCTCAAAGGGATTATTATTTATCTTTATATTGTGACTTCGTCCTGCGTTCTGATCTCGAGACATGACCATGTACTTAACTGTATCAGCATCTACTGCTAGACCAATCTCATTACTTGCAGCTACTAAAGTTTCTGTGTTTAACTTTATAGTATGCACACTTCGGCCCAAAATATGAAAGTTACCAACATAAACTAGAAGCTGATTTGTACCATTTAATTTAAAGCCCTCCTGTTTTATCCGAATATTCCTAATGGTGTATTCTGAAGCAAATTTTAAAAGCATTAGCGATAAAGTATCTCCTTGTTTGAAACCACTCTTAATTGGAAACATGTCAGAGAAATGTTGGTGGTACCCAGACTGTGCTATAGTTTTCATTTACACAAATTTTTATTAGCCCTAATAGTTTCATGGGGATACGAAACTCAATGAGAATATTATACAAGACACCCCTCCTAACTGAATCATAAGTTTTCTTCAAGTCTATAAATAGCTGATACACTGCCTCATTGTATTCCCATTTTTTTCTTAAATATTTGACGAATGCAGAATAACGATCAGTAGTTGACCTGTTGCATCGAAATCCCCACTTACGATCTCCAATAATTTCCTTTACATATGGAGTTAGCCTTGACGGCAGAATGTTGGATGAAATTTTGCATGTAGTTGACAGAAAAGTTTACGCATATATAATTACTACAGTCTGTTTTATCACCTTTCTCATAAATAGGTATAATAATCGAATTCTTCAATTGCTCAGGCTATTCCTCCTTTTTCCAAATTGAGCTAATAAGTTAATGAATCTCAGAACGGATTTTTTTGCTTCCTTCTATAATCAGTTCTCCTGGAATTTGATCGGCACCAGGTGATTTGTGTCGTTTTAGCTTTTCAGTAGCCATCTCAGCCCCAAAGGCACTGGGCTCAGGCATTACCGACTCTCCTGTATGTTTTTCAGTCTGCCTAACAGCATTAACGCCATGTACATTCTACAGCTGATAGAAATGGTTCCTCCACCTGGCCAAATTACTGAGGGATTCACCCTTCCCATGCTTTACTGTATTAGTTGTAGTCTGTAACTCTTTTTGAAGTCATTGATACACGTCATTGATAATCTTAGTCTCACTCTGAGTTTCGATTTCATAAATTTTAGTTTTCAGCTTGTTCCTTCTTTTGTTCCTGTAATGTCTATTAGCCTCATGCCTTACATTGTTTAGCTTATATGCATACATTGCTCTGGTTTGGAGCCTGTAACCACTGCATTTAGCCTTCTTCCTTTGATCTAAATATTGTGAAAATTCATCATCGAACCATGATTTATGCTGCTTCCATTTATACAGACCTAGACACTCTTTCGCTGAGATTTTGGTGTTCTCTTTAATATTTTCCCAAGTCCTATCATTTACGTTTTCCAATTCCGCAAGCCTGTTTGAGATCTTAATCTGATACTCTTTCCTAACCTACAGCTCACGTAGCTTTTTGAAACCAAACCTGTCCATATATAACTTCTGTGGCTCTTGTTTACTTCCCCCCAGTCCTTCCCTAACTTTTGCAACCACCAGATAATGATCACTATTACAGCCGGCTCCCCTGAAAGGTCGTATGTACGTCTACTACACCTGAAAGCCTTCTCCTATCAATATGTGATCAATCTGCATGTCTTCCCATGAGAAGTCCAGGTGTTTGTCTTCCCATTAGGAGAGTTACAGGTGTGTGTATGTATGTATGAGTATTTCGGATTTGGAACATCGCGCTCTTAAAAACAACATTTTTTGATGTGGTAAAATTTACTATTCTAGTACCATTATCATTACTATCCTGAGGAAGACTCTCATTCCCAATTGTCGGTTTGAAAATATCCTTTCTCCCCATTTTTGCATTCAAAATTCCTGGGAGAATTTTCACGTGGTATTTAGGAAATGTTTGAAAACCTGCTGTAATTCCTCATAAAGACTGTCCTTTGAGTCATCACTTTTCTCATCGATGCATATTCATTCAGACCATTGATATTAAACCAGCGATCTCTCTGGGCTATATATTATATCCTAACAATAACTAATTCTGCTCTCTTAACTGTTACTTCTGTTACGTGATTGCAAAAAAAAAAATCCCGTTCCTAAGTTACGATTTTCCTTTCCTTTTCTATACAACTAAATATAATCCCCTGCTCTTGCAGTGCTTCCTTTGTCCAACCTAACCCTCTGTATACCTGCTAAATCTACTTTGTACCTCGCCAGGGAATTAGCTGCGTGGTGCCGTTTAATCTGGTAGATATATGTGAACATGCTGGAGGAATGTGTGGCTCTCTCCTGCCCTGAAGGTGAAGGCAGTACTTTCCTCCGAAACGTTAGTAAACTTGAACAGACTACCCGGCGTCATAACCCAGAAAATTGTAATGTTCATGAATAACGCTGTGACAGCTTTGCAAGTCTGAAAACTGTCAGGTGTTTCAGATGAAGAATTGCCGTACATTAAGCATTCGACCGTAGGGCTGTGCGTACCCTTTGCAACCAAACATGCTTTTTTGTAAGGCTGGTTATAATTTTACGGCGCCGCAGTGGTGACTATGAATGTGTTCTAGGACGTGACACTGTGTACTTTCGTGTAAATATGGATCATTGTTCCTCCTGAACATTGATCCTATCTACCAAATTACATTGCATCACATCCCATAAGACACCAATCTTGTTATGTGAGCTTCGTAAATTTTCCTAATTTTTTTACTATACAAGGAAATTCAAAGAAACAAAGCAACAATCACTGTGATGCCGAGAACTTCATGTTGATTTTAATGTACACGTGGCATATCTGTAGCAAACTGTACTCATCAGACCATTGATATTTAAAAATTTGTCCCACTGTGTCAAAAGGCCAGATTAGATGAAACCGGTGCCCACTGTGTGTAGCCAGGCGTCTGCTTGCTTCATGGCGTCTGTTGAATATCGTTTAGTCTTGTGACTGATTACGGCATTCCACCCGGAATTTTATAGACGATTCTTCCAACAGTCCTGATCTCATGCGCAATGATTTTTTTCCCTCTTTGAACCCCTTGAGAAAAACCTGTCTGGCAATGATTTGCAGCAGACACAGATATGAAAAAAAGTTGTCACCTCGTGGCTACTGACACTTGACTCCGATTTCTTTAACATCTGGATACAAAGCCTTTGCCACAGTTGGACTATATGGAGGCCTGATTTGTATCATCCGCTAAACATGTGCCATATATACGTCGAAGTTAGAATAAACGTTTTAGCATCAGAAGGCTTTAGCCTCATTTTTTGAAACTTCGTGTAGAAACCACAATTCTTTTAGATGGATTCTGTTCCTATCTGCAAGTATAGAGAATATACAGAGAATCATGTTCTCTTAAGCTCTAAGTAGAGCTACTCTCATATTCTTATGTTACATGTGATTAGAAATAGCACATATTGAATAAGTATATTTACTTCACATTAAAATGAGTGAATCTAGAGATTTCCACATTATAAGTTTAAGAGAAATCTTACAAAAGACTGTAGAGACACGGGTTTAGTAGGGTAACTTTTATATTGCAGCATCCTCTTTTGTTGTTACATGTAATATGTTTATGGATACTTCATAAGTCATGCCAACTATTTCTTTTTGGCCAAATGTACGAAGGAGAATCAAATGAAAACCTTAAAATATTTAAGGGTTTCATTTGATTGTCCCTCGTATATATGAAGATTTTAAGTGTGCTGTAGGCTTTGATTCAGTCTCTGTCCCTTGCCCGGGCGAATTTCCTTACGAAATTGGTAACTGCTAACAAACCTTAAAATATTTAAGGTTTTCATTTGACTCACCCTTGTGTATGGCAGTGCCTAAAATGGAGTACAGTAGTCCATCTTTTTACCACATCCCCGGCTGACCCGACAAATTTGGGCGAAATATAATCCTGTTTTTCCCCCGGTGATCCTGATAATGACCGGATAACCGAGGGGAAACCTGAGACAATCCGTACTGCGAGAAGTGGTGGTGTTGGTAAAGCGGGAAGGCACAGCCAGTTTTTAACTTCTAAACAGTAAGGACGAGATGTCTCGAGTGTCGTAGCTCTCTGTCTCTCTCATATCTCAATTACAGTGAAATGAGAGCGACAAAAGTCCCATTATTATCATCGAATTTCTCACTTCTCAGCTTTGGCTGGGAAATATTCACCTATCCTGGGATGTAGTGATCAACAGGATTAGGCTCGGTGGTCTTATTTGTAGTTTAAAAAGTTTCTTACAATTGAACATGTGCCAAGAATTACAGATTTTTACAGTTGTATGTATGTATTCGGGTACAGGTTAAGTCTTGTTAGACTTGATAGTGACTTTGGAATTACTCTCGTAGATGATATTACTATCGGGATCACTTGTGCTGCCTTTTGCTTCCACTTAACACATATTTCATTCGCCAGTTCTTGGTACTTGTGTTGTGTGTCGGTTATTGTTTTGGCGAGATTAGGTGTATTCGGGACAGCTAAGTCTATCAAAAAGGTGTTCTTTGTTTTCTTATTCATAAAAGTTATATCAGGTCGATTAAAAGGTATTGTTTTGTACGTAAGTATGCTGCGATTCCAGTACAGCTTGAAATTTTCGTTCTCCAGTACATTGGTTGGTGTGTACTTATAATATGGACTTTTATCTTCAATCAATTCGGCTGCTTCTGCCAGTTTCTGATGGATAATTTTGGCCAGTCCATCATGCCTGTTTACACACTCGGTAGGTGCTAGTTGTTCACATGCTGCAGTAATGTGTTGGATTGTCTTATTATTATTATTATTATTATTATTAGGTGGTAGTAGTAGTAGTAGTAGTAGTAGTAGTAGTAGTATGTACTGTTACGGGCAGTATTTAGGCTCTAAGCTTTTTTGAGTCTACACTGATCTGAATTTTACAACAGGACTTAAAAATTCGCAAGATTGCTGGCAAGTGGGTGCGACGTCATTATGCAGCAGTGGAAGCGCTGTGAGACATGTATTGATTTGGCGCGATTGCTAGGCGTTAAATCGGATAATAGCCGTCGATGAAAAGTCGGCAGAGGTCTGCGCACTGGTAATTAAACGACATTCCTCCAAACGACTTCATTAGTTTTATTTATTTATTTACATCCATTTAGTTACACGGTAACAACATAATTATTGTAATGAATACCATACCTATGTAAAATTTGTAGTTCTTTGTAGTTTCATAATTTCTTTGTAAAGAAATCCAAATGTGTAACATGTTCATACCAGGAAGCAACGCTCAATTTGCTATGGTTTGATGAGATAAGTATAACAGTTGCTACACTGTAAGGCATGCGTAACCTGGCCAAGTGACGTGAAGGCTTGTTAATGTCCGAAGAAATGCATTACCTAAGCACACAACCTTCATAAAGTTATAATAGTTGCCACACTGTAAGATACTCGTAACTCGGCCAAATGATGTAAGAGTTTGTTAATACTGGAAAGAATTATGCAGATAGCCTCTATAAAATCCAGAGATTGTTTGACTCAGGGAGACTCACTAGTTTTCATTGGACCGACGTATTTTGGAAATTGTTTACCAACGATTCAGTGCCATTCTGGAGAAGCGTAGTAAACGGCGAAGATTCTGAAACTAATTGGCGGCTGAGATGATACTTAACGTTGCGCTACTCAAAGGTAAGTCGCACTGACTGAAACTAAATTATTTAGGGTGTGTCATTTTGGTAAAACTAAATTAAATTTTCTCTTTTCCAAATTGACGAAACACGTTGAACTACACAGAGGCGAGACAGTTAATTTTTAGAAGCCGAGTTTGTAGAAAGCTCTCGCTTGTAACTGGAAATTATTGGAAATTATATTGTGTGGAATACGGTGTTACTAGTGTAGAGAACCATATATATATATATATATATATATGTGTGTGTGTGTAGAATGTTAGTAAAATAGAATACAGTTTATATTTAGAATTGACTGTCGTTTCGACTGTATTGTATGATCCTTGTGTCTACCTTAATTTAGCAAATCAGAATTCTGTGATCTCGGTGGCAGCTACCTCCTACTTTACCCGATTAAACCAACGGCGACTGTAGTATATCGGTCCATTCCCGTATCGCTAGGCTCTGGTGCACTACATTATCGATATGCATAAAGTCATGTCCACAATGTCAGTTCATAAATAATTTAAATAATAAATAATATAACTATGCACTAATAGAAGGAAACAGAATACAATATTTTAATATATGTTAATATATGTTAATAGCTCTTACAAATTACCATCACATACAGACATTTTACCAGAATTACATACGTCAGTCAACTACACACACATGTGATTCATTATCCAATAAACTAGTCTAATTACATAATAGCAACTTTTACAATAAAAGAAGTCCTATTTACATCTTGTTTTAGCTGTGATATTACTTATTGGTTCTATTATCTTTTTCAAACATAAAAAACTCATTTCATGAATAAAATGGGCGATCCAGTGAAAATAACTTTAATTTTCTTTTTTTAATCCCTAAAACTATCTAATTGCTTTACTCTAGTTGGCATTGTGTTGTACAATCTAATTCCCATGTTCATCACACTCATCTTGAAGAGCGATTTATTACAGCTTGGAACATGGAAATCACATTTTCTTCTTGTGCTGTACTCGTATACGTTTGCGTTCCTTCTTAAATACATGGTTTTTTTAATGTAGATCAACAACTCAAAGCTATATAATGCAGTCACTGTGAGAACTTTCAGCTCTTTAAAGATTGGCCTACAAGATTCTCTTTTATGCAGCCCTTTAATTGTACGAAAAACCCTTTTTTATTTTTAATACTGTTACACTCTCTCTTTCCCCACCCCATAAAATTATACCATACCTTATCAATGAGTGAAATTTTGTAAAATATTTATTTATTAACATAAATATGCTTATGTCACTTCTCAGTGACGAGATCATATAGGATATCTTGTTTAACTTTGAACATTGAAACTGAATGTGGCTATTCCATTTTAGATTACTTGAGATATTCATTCCTAAGAACTTAAATTCAGATGTGTAACTGATTTCAACATTTTTAAAAACTATCTTAGGCATAACTAAATTACAAGTTTTGTTCAAGTGAAAAACAATTGCCTTTGTTTTATCAGTATGCACCACGAAACACGAGGTTCGTCAAAGTCTGTTACCCACGAAGCTGATGATCATTTTGGCCCACGATGTCACAGATTTTGTATGTCATCCCGTTCCACAAGTTAAAACTGTGGATGCACAGTATTACAAATCATTTCTGCAGTGCCACCTGAGTTGTGTACTTAGAAAGGAGCGTCCAGAACTGTTTGAAAATGCCGTCATCCTAAGCGATAATGCTACAGCCGGCCAGAAGACACTGTTATGTATGTTCTCCGACATTTGCTGTGGGTAGTTTTAACGCCCTCCTTGTTCTCCTGGTCTCACTCTATGTGATGACGTTGTACTTCCCGAGCTGAAACATCCAATGCTTGGGCAATGATTTGCAAACAGAGAAAACATTTTAAGGGCAGTTTGGCTCCAGTTGGCATAGAAGAGTTCGTCCGGTGATGCCGATTTTGTTCGCCGCCCTCCGTATTGTTGGCAACGAAACGTTGGCAGCCTCGGAGACCATTTTGAAGGTTCATAAGAGTTTGTACGAGTAATAGGTGTTGGGGTCTTTGTTCCATATTCACGCTGTACGCCATAATAGAGCAATGAAACTTTATTTAAAACACTCGTGTTTCTCTTGCCTCCTACCATTGTCTTCTGTAAAAATACCACCATCTGGTGGTAACATTTACAAGGACATGTCAAGTGCAACATTTGTTACCAAAAAGTAGGTGCCATTGCTTATGGAGCGACCGTCGCACCTTTCCATCACTTTAACACAGCATAAAACTGCTGTTTACTGCTTTATAACGACGTCAAATAATATAGGAAGGAGGGGAGGGGATTGTCGGATAGTTCTGGTAATTCCGCATACCCCCGTCTCGGCGATACTGGTGATGCATTCTTGCAAATGCATGTAAACTAAGTTCTTCTATCACATAAAACCTGTTGTGACCTGTCGCCATACAGGTAAAGTGGATTGCGTCCAGTGTACAGCCACTTTTGTGTGTTTTCAAGAAATCAAAATTTTTGCAGGCAAGCACAACTTCTTTAAGTACACAATTTCTATTAAATTTGTAGCAGTTCAGTACACGTTGTTAGAATGAGCATGTTTTTAACTGTCATGTGCACTGTGGCTTATGTTGATAGGTTGATAAGGCGAGTAGTTTTTGTCTCAGAACGATTCAGACTGTAGACGTGAGGTGGCCGTAAATGTCGGATAACAGACAGCGGTAATATCGGACAGTATCTGACATTACCTGCCACATGCCAGTTGGTCTTTCTTTTGAGGAGTCGCAGGTGCTGCTTGAAATTCATCACCTTTGGAAGGTTTAAATAATTTCAGGAAACGAGGGCTCACTTGATTTAGAACAAAGTACAACCATAAAAGCTTCGCGAATCCGACGATATCTACATAAATAACACATTGTTTGAAATTCTGCACTATGATTTTCTCTTTTCAATATAAGGAGGAGGGCAGGGTTGATAAACTTGATGAAATGCTTCTTCAAGATCTCTGCAAGTAAAATTCAAAGAAGATCGGGTTTGAATTCATGGGACACTGAAAGCATGATACAAGCAATCAAGGCAGTATTTAACAAAGAAATGATATATCTAGCAGCTGCAAAAAACATAACTTGCCTCATTCTACACTATAAGATTACGTTCGCTCAAATTGGGGACCTTTTCAAGCCACCCAGTCAAAACTGGGGCGTAAGCCAATTACTCCTCCAGCTCTTGCAGAGAATCTTATTGAATATCTCTTATTAATTGAGCGGAAATATTTCGGATGCACTCCAGAAGAAGTTAGAAGACTAGCTTTCCAGTTAGCTGTCCAGAATAAAATCCCCAGTCCATTTTCAATCGCCAAAGAAGCAGCCGGCAAAGACTGGTTCAGAAGTTGTATGAAACGGCACAGCGATAATCTGTCGTTGCGTCAACCAACAGGCACATCCACTGCCAGAACCACAGGATTCGGCAAGGAACAAGTAGAGATTTTCTTTGATTTGTACAGTACGGAAAAGAGCTTGCTGCTCCTGATTACCCACCTTCACTTATTTTCAACGTACACGAAACTGGTTTAATAGTGGTTCAAAAGAAACAACTAAAAATCCTCGCACTCAAAGCTAAGCGTCAGATTGGCGCTCTAACTGCGGCATAAGGGGGTTCTTTAATAACGATTGTTGTATGCATGAGTGCTAGTGGAATTTAGTCAGTTACCCGAATTTCACTGTATAAATGTTACCTTATTGTTATTTTCCTTCGCTCTTTCTTAACATTCCTCAATCCTGCCTGGTAATGACGGATAGTATTCGACATTACCAGCCACCTTTTCCCGAAGCACTTGCTCAAATTGTTATATCTTCGATTATATTTATCTAACCAACTTGAGCCTTCTCAGGTTAATAAATAAAGAACAACAGATTATATTTGGGCCGAAAAATATTTTAAGAAATCATTCTGACATGCCAAAAACTTTCAAAAACCAAATGGTATCCGGAAATCTCCTCCCTTACTCTACATGTTACCGGTTCTTGATTGCTGCTTTAGAGGACAGCATGTTTTGACAATCTTATTGTTGCCTTGTTACACAGTTTTATTGACGAAAGGAGACCATTTTTTGCATTTATAACTTTTCGAAAGTTTGACAACATTTTTGGCGTAGTTTGAATATAATTTCTCACGTAATGTTGACTTTCGGTATATACCCGTATTTGTATTACGTCGTGTAGCAGAACATGGAATTGATTTCGAATCCCAGTCAGACCACCTTCTTAATATGGGAACAAAGAAATATTTTAAATTTTTCTTTGGCCGTAATGGAGACGTCGCCTTCTCGAATTTTACTTGTTTCTCTGCAGTCGTAACATATCATTAGTTACCAGAAGCCAGAGCACTAGAAGGTTTGCTTACAGGGTACACATTTTGCGTTGACAAATTTTTAAACCAAACTTTGAATGGAAGCTATGTGTGGCTTTTAAGCTTCACTGTGTGGGCGTTTTGTTCCAACGAAAATTTGATTTAGCTTTAACGAATAAAATTACGTATTGCTCCTCCAGAAATATTGATCAGCCAACGACAGAAAACAATCTTTCGTTGCCCGACTAATCGCTGAGCCCGAAGATACGTTTGTCGGGTGTCGCCCCGGAATGTGAGTTAGGTGAAAGGACAGTAGGCATATAGTACTCAAAGAGTAATCAGACAGAACAGGAATCAGAAACTGGAGTGGGGATAGGCAGTCGGAGAGACAGTGGTCAAACAATGGGCGTATATAGGCCTATATTAATTAAGAGTATGTAGAAGTCGGCGAGAAATAAGACGATAGGCACACATTGTGTTTCGGAGAAAAGAGTTGGACAGTAGCGTTTGACATTATCCGCCATGCTTGTATTGTGTATTTGTAGGCTACGTATATTATACGAACCAAATTATTATACGAGGGGTGCTGATAAGTCCTTAGCCCGACCTAATTCCCGATGTCGTAGGAAGGAATCGATAGTGTCGTTGGAAAGAGGGGCCTGTTTATGTGCCGAATTGCAAGTCTTTTCTTGCTACAGAGGCTGAAAGCAAACAAGTCAGGCGACGCGCGCGATTTCAACAACGTGGAGACGCGAGCTGTCAGCAAGTTTTTTTTTTTTTCTTCTGAACGGCAAGGTGCCGAAAGAAATTCACGCCATTCTGAAAGAAACATTAGGGGAACATGCACCATCGTATGCCACAGTCAAAAACTGGGTGGCCCAGGTTAAACGTGGTGATTTTTCCACCTGTGATGCGCCTCGTCCAGGACGACCCAAAACAGTGACCACCCCCGAGATTATTGATCAAATTCACGAGCTAATCTTGGAAGACCTCCAGATTTCGGCTAAATCAATAGCTGAGCAACTGGGCATCTCACGTGAGCGGGTTAGGCCCATCATTAATGAAGATTTGGACATGCTGAAGTGGGTCCCGAAATTCCTGAACGCGGATCAAAAACGACAACGTTGCCAGTCGTCTGAGCAAATTTGGAATTTTTAGGCGCTATCCAAATGATTTCCTGTCGCGATTGGTGACCATGGACGAAACCTGGTTATATCACTGCGACCCAGAGACAAAGTAACAATCAATGGAGTGGCGGCATAGCGGCTCACCCCGCCCCAAAAAATTCAGAGAGAAAAAATCCGCTGGAAAGTTCTCGCCTCGATTTTTTTGGATCAAGACAGCATATTCCTCACTGATTACAATGATATAAAAAACTTCACTTTTTGCGACTAGAATAAACGAAATGTGCCAATTCTTATTAAATTGAGGTGCTGAACACGAAAATCTCAATAAAAATGCTTCATTAGCTACGGTTTTCGAGCTATCGTCTCTTACTTATACTAAGTCATAAGTCGAAGGTTACGTACAGCTCTAGTGCAATCGGACCTTCTTCGCCTGCCGATTGAACGTCGAATTTGAAGAATCACACATCAAGTTCCAGCAATAATCAGCAAGAATTGACGGACTCCATTTCCCATTTTATCTGCCCTCCACTGCTGCAATATCCTGGTGGAAACCTTCAACGTGCTCGTCACTCACAGAACCACAGTTCTCCGGAAAGAAGCCCAGATGAGAACAAAGAAAGCGGATTTTCACGCACATATTGCACCCCAGTTTCTGATATGAGGATAGAAGTTCTTCCACAAGATCCTTGTAGTTATCTGCTCTTCTATTTCCTAGGAAGCCTGTAACCTAACCACTTCTCGGAAGGCATGCCATGCTTTCTGCTCATCACCCGTAATGATGCGTTCAAATACCTCATCACGAAGAAATGAGCGAATGTCTGGACCGGTGTAAACACCCTCTCCTATCTTGGCATCACTAAGCAGGGGGAATTTTTGTCGCAGGTACAGACATGCTGTACCATTATGATCCATAGCCTTCACAAAATTCCTCATGAGGCCTAATTTGATATGAAGAGTTGGCAACAAAATCCTCGATGACTCAACCAGTGAATGATGCTTTGCATTTTTGTGTCCTGGCTCGAAAATCTTTCTGGCAGGCCATATCCTTTTGACATAGTGATATGCCTTGTCTCTGCTGTCCCATTCACGCAGGAAACAAGGAAATTTATTATACCCGAGCTGCAGTCCAAGCTAAACTGCAATGACTTTCAGGTCCGCACAAATGTTCCACTTGTACGAGCCATACTTTATGTATTGCAGTAACTGCTTCATGTTATCATCACTTCCTTTAATTACAAGTGCATGTGCAACTAGAATGGAAGGTACCAAATTCTCATTGTGCAGAAAAATAACTTTAAGACTGACTTTGAAGGAATCTATGAATAGCCGCAATTCGTCTGAGCAGTGGCTCATGTTTAATGCTTTGAACAAGCCTTTCACATCTTTGCATGCCACTAGAGTGCCCTCCATAGTGAAGAATTTTTCCAGATTTTTTTTTTACGATAACGATACAGATTTATTTTCACGCCTTCATCCAAATATATCCATTGTTTCATTCTGGATGCTAGCAGTTCGGTCTTTACCTTTGGCAGCTTCAAATCGCGTACTAGATCATTCAGTTTGTTTTGTGTAAGTTTGTGAGGTGACTCAGATGCTGGACCTTGGAAGTCTGGATCTGTAGGTTCTTCGCGAAGTCCTGTTTTCTCCGTGTGTTCCTGTTCCATCTTCGAATTCAAATTGTATTCTTTTGGTGGCTCCGACTCGGGCTGATCTTTCTCATGAGGCACAGGTCTGATGGCAGAGGTTATATTTAGATAGTCAATTCTCTGCTTCTTTCTGTCCATGCCACTTGTCACAAGAGGTGTCAAGTAAAAGTAGCAGTCACTGCTCTGGTTTGAGGGTTCCCTCCACACCATTGGAGCAGCAAACAGCATTGCCATTCCCTTACGATTTATCCAGCCTGCAAGACATATTGCACAAGATTGGCACATAATGTGCTGCGCACACTTCATGTCTTGGTCACCCAGTTTACACCCAAAATGGTAGGATTTCTTGATCAGAGGCGTTATGGAATGCCTTTGTGATGCTAATGTCACTTCCCCACACACATAACAGAATTGGTCCGCTATGTTCACACAACAGCGAGAAGCCCTGTCCTTCACCTGCGCTTGTACAGACTGAAACTGAGGCACTGTCTGGCGGCTGATGCAATGACCTTATCATGTGACCTTAAGCTAATCACAGCGTTAGTCACCCTGATTGATGATCTTATCATATACACTAGTCGTAGCGTTAGTCACCCGTGATTGTCATTTATGACTCAAACACTAATTTGAAATCAGAACGCACTGTACATGAACGTAGCCTCCTGTATCTTCGAAACAAGAGCTAAACAACAATTCTTAATATCATATTCGTGTTCAGCACCCACGAAATAGCCATAAAAGATTTATTTCATCAATGCTAGTTTTTGACTGTTAATCAGTGTTATCTTCCACAGGGCCAAACTATCAAAGCGGAGTATTACTCATCTCTGCTGGTGCAACTGAAGGACATTTTGAAGGAAAAACGCCGCGGGAAGGTCACCAAGGGGGTCTTGTTCT
>Ga0123355_10010585_pt1 | contig 14160 bp, 11 predicted proteins | sample TergutEmb28metaG_3_FD_89872 | JGI IMG/M metagenome (GOLD analysis project Ga0123355, IMG submission 89872) | Embiratermes neotenicus P1 segment gut microbial communities from Petit-Saut dam, French Guiana - Emb289 P1 | ecosystem: Host-associated > Arthropoda: Insects > Digestive system > Gut ... | reverse complement strand
TAACGCGGATTAACAAACAACGCTTTTGGTAAACGATAAAAAGTGTATTGGTCGGCTTCGTTGCCGTGATAATAGCCGTATGGCTCGTATGCTTGGGGTCTGCTCATAAAATAGCCGCTCCTTTCTGTGCTGGGGCAAATGAAAAAAGGCCGGGAAGTTTTTACACTTCGCGGCCTTGCCCGGTTGCTCTGTTGCTCTGGTTGAAAATTTTATGATTGTTTTTCACCAGCTATTTTGTTATAATTTAATGTTGAGATGGGTTATACTGCACAGGTGATTTTTGCTTTGGTTGTGATACCATTACTTTGCCCTAAAAGCCTTGTTTTAGCGTGGTTATCCTTGACGGATTAAATATAGTGGGCTTGGGGGCATAATAATGAAGACTGGTATGCACCTTTTCCTATAGCGCTTGGCGATGGTACAGAAATAAATAGGTATTCGCCTGTTAAGATATTGGAAAATGTAAGTACAGTAGTGCCCACAAGTAACGGCGGTTTTGCGTTGGATTATAATAATGTGTTATGGCACTGGCACGGTGAAGTAACCATATGGAATGAGGACAGAGTAATACCTGCGCGCCTAAGCCCGGAACCTGTGCTAGAGAATGTAGCAACAATTTCTAACAACGGGTCATTTGCTATTACTACCGACGGGCGCGCATATACACTTGGGTGGCTTGAGCCTGCGATAGCTATAAATGGTGTACGGTATGCAACAAGTTTGGGTGGCGCAAATTTTGCTATTACAACAGATAACCACCTTGTTGCGTGGGGGCGCAACAGACTCCCCGACCATTGGCGGTCTGCGCCATTGCTTGGCGACGGCACAACAATTTATAGGGACACACCCGTGCTTATAATGGAAAATGTTGCATCCATCACACTAAAAGGAAACACCGCCTATGCCATAACCACCACGGGCGAGCTGTGGGGCTGGGGCAATAACGGCGGTGCGTTAGGGTCAGGTTTAATTGGTGATGGCAGTATTTTTGTGTGGGACGATATAGAAGAAGATATGTGGGATTTTTATGTGCATGAAGACGGTTTTGAAGACGGCGTAATTTGGCTCATGGAAGATGATGCCGGTACGGGCGTAAGGCTTTCGCCTGTTAAGATAATGGAAAACATTGTTGTAGTTGCGCCCACATATTTTATATTTGACCACGGCTGGATAAGAGGTTTCCGCACCTTTGCCCTTACAACCACTGGTGAAATATGGGCGTGGGGGCAGAATGACACGTTTTGGGATGATGTATGTTTCGTCGGAGATGGCACGGGCGAGGATAGGCTTTACCCTGTGAAGATAACTGGGTGATAAAAAAACCGTATCGCACTTTGCGAACGGTTCTTTTTGTTATAAACTTCACCCATTGGTAATTACCAGGGGGAGGGGCGGGGAGCTAAAAAATAAAAAGAAACGAAAAAATGTTGACATGTAATTTTTTTCCGATACTATTTATTTGGGTGTGAAAACACCACAAAAAAATAAAAGTTAGGAGTTGTTGCTGATGAGAGCAAAAAGAGTTTTTGCGATGTTCATGTCAATTGTTCTAGTTTTGGGCTTTGTGTGACCACTATCTGCCAGAAGTATTGAACATTTTTATGACGAGCATGAGTTTGCCGTCTCTGACATGAATGGGGATTAAGGTTTCGTTTTTTCTGGCACAGTGGACGAATTGTTGGCGCAGTTAAACACAGGTAATATTGTTCTCGAAAATGTAGAGGCGTATACAATTGGTGAGTGCGATTCGGACATGATGTCAGCTCGATTTCCTTGGACAAGTTGCACAAATATCTTTGGTCACGATTGGAACAATTGGGGTACGTGGGTACAAACAGGGCCAGTTGCTCACCACCCGTTGTGTCATTTAATGTCTGCTGTTGCTGTATGCAATGTTAATGTCGAGCGAACACGTACTTGCCGAAGAACCAATTGTAATATCGTCGAGGTTGAAAGAAGTTCCGTATCAATTCAATGCCACAGATAAAATCGGAGTCTTTTAAACTAGAACTGGAGGTTACTATGCGTATGAATAAGATTGCAAGGATATGTATAATTATAGTTTTAGCTTTAGTGATTTCATTACCACTTATAGCTATGAATAATATTTCTTATGAAACAGAAGAGTGCGACCATTTAACCGAATATTGCGAGCATTTAATTGAAGTGACTAGGGTTAATATTAATTTGGACGGGGAAGTGGAAATAGGAACCCGTTCCGGGTGGCCATGGACAGATTGTTCAAATGTTTTAGGCCACAGTTGGAGCGCATGGGGTACATGGCGGTCTACTGGGCCAACTAACCACTCTCGCTTCTGTACTGAATCTAACTATCCAACATGCTTTGTGCCATCAGAACGGACACGATGGTGTACAAGAACTAACTGTAATATGGGGCAACGAGAACAAACTAATATTTGGATCAATTGTGGTTTTTAATTTTATTACTCGTACCTTAGTGCCTCAATAGGGTCAAGTTTAGCCGCTTTGTTCGCTGGGTACAGCCCAAAAAACACACCAATAGCACTGGAGAAAACCATACTACCCACAATTACAAATGGCGAAATAACAAGCGGTGCTTCCATAAAGGTTGTAACGGCCGCACCAGCGGCAACGCCCAGTAACATACCAATTATGCCCCCAACAAGGGCAATAACCAATGCTTCAATTACAAACTGCGCTTGGATGTGAAAGTTTTTTGCACCAAGCGCTTTTCTTGTGCCAATTTCTCTTGTGCGCTCGGTAACGGAAACCAGCATTATATTCATTACTCCAATGCCGCCAACAAGTAGCGAAATACCCGCAATAAGGGCAATAGCCAGCGAAATAGTATTCATCATACTTGCAACGGCATCTAACATACTTGCCATGTTGGTTACAGTAATGCGCCAGTTTTCGTTGTTCGCGTACAGTACATCAAAATGCGCTTGCAACATGCGAGTAACTTGGTGCACGTCGTAACCTTGCGAACTTAGCACTGTAATGGATGTAAAATTACGCTCAATTAAATCCTGCCTTGCTATGGTAAGCGGGATATAAAACGGGGTAGGGAGGTCTTCCCTTGCGGCTGTGCCCATAAACCCGATAAATTCGTGCTCGAAAACGCCTACTATTGTGTAAATTTCTATTGCTCGCGGACGGAACAGCATAATTTGTTGCCCAATTGGGTCAACGCCAGCTGGGAACATGCGGCGCACCAAAATATCAGACACAACTGTAACCATTGCGTGGCTTGTTACATCTTCTTCGGAAATAAGCCGCCCGGCAAGTAGGGTTAAATTGTTTGACACAAGTTGGCCGGCATTTACGCCGCTTATGTTTACGTTTGCGTACAGTTCTCCATCTCGTACTGCTGCGGCACCGCCACTGTGGCTTAGTGCTACCCCTTCAACTTCTTCCGAAAAAAGGGTGCGCATGTCACCTATCATTTGGTCGGAAATAAGGTCATCGGATAAGGGACGAATACCGCGGGTGGAACGTCCCGGATTCACCATGAATTGCGCAAAAGGGTCGTCAGAATCTTCACGGTCGGTGCGTTCTGTTACGCTTACAGTAATTTGATTGGTACCAAACATGGCAAGTTCTTCTTGTACAGAGGCCGTCATTGCATCGCCAATAATTACAATAGTTATGATAGACATGATACCTATAATAATGCCAAGCATGGTTAGCAAAGCCCGCATTTTGTTTGCGCGCAAAGACGAAAGTGCCAGCAATGCATTTTCTATAATCATAAGGAAACCTCATTTTTTACATCAGAAATAATCTCACCATCCCGCAGGGTGATAATACGGGGAGTGAGTTTTGCCAATTCTTCGTTGTGGGTTATAAGAATAACGGTTTTCTTTTGCTCTCGATTAATTTTCAAGAAAATGTCCATAACCAAGTCGCCAGTTTTGGAATCCAGTGCCCCGGTTGGTTCGTCTGCCAGAATAATAGAAGGGTCATTTGCAAGCGCACGAGCTATAGCCACGCGCTGTTTTTGCCCGCCGGAAAGCTCGTTGGGCATATGGTCCATGCGGTCGCCCATTTCTACAATGTGCAAAAGCTCCTTTGCTTTTTCTTCTCTTTCTCGCTTACTTTTTCCCATGTAAAACAGCGGCAGTGCTACGTTAGACAATGCCGTGGTGCGGGGTATCAAGTTAAATGTTTGGAAAACAAAACCGATTTTTTGGTTGCGTATTTGAGAAAGTTGGTTGTCTTTCATGCGGGATACATCTACATTGTCCAAAATGTAATTGCCTTCTGTTGGGCGGTCTAGTGCGCCCATTATATTCATTAATGTGCTTTTACCGGAGCCAGACTGCCCTACAATGGACACAAATTCGCCCTCTTGTATGTTTATGTTAAGCCCTTTTAGCACCGTTAATTCGTTTTCTTCGCCAATAAAATATTTTTTTACAATGTTAGTTAGCTCAAGCATTTGGCCGCACCAAAACTTCCATGCCTTCGTGCAGGTTGCCGCTAACTTCTGCTTGGGTGGTGGTGCGCAAACCTACGGTAACCGGGATTCTGCGTTGGTTGCTATTTTCTATTATATAAACGAATGTGCCGTCGCTATCTGTAATAATAGCGGACAGCGGCACTACAAATACATTCTCCACAGAGTCTAAGATGATGTTGAGGAATGCGTTCATGCCGATGCGCACGTTTTCGTCTGTGCCGGACATCGCTGCGCGTATTTCAAATTCTACGCTTGTTGACCCGGCGGGGGAGATAGAACGTGGGGAGATGAATGTTAATGCGGCATCATATTCTATGTTGCCAGTGGCAACTGTTGTGACAAAACCCGGCTGTCCTGTAAACAAGTCGTTTAAGCTGTGTTCGCGCACGTTTGCGTGTACTAGCAGGTTGTCTACGTCTTCTATCACAAATAAAATACCGCTGGGCGGTGCGCCAACGCGGGTGTTAACATCTGTTACCATGCCGCTTGCTGTGGCAAGGATATAACCTTCTGCAATTTGGCTCCTAATGCGCTCTATGTTGAGTTCTTGCAGCTCTATGTTTGTCTGGGCTTGCGCCGGGCGTTCTTCTGCTTGGTTTAGTGTGTTTTGTGCGGAACGCAGGTTGTTTTGTGCGGTTTCTACTTGAATCCTGGTGTCTTGAATGGTGCGGCGGTTGTTCTGTAAGCGGGTTTGGTTCATATCAATGTAATCTTCTTTTGCGCGTTCTAAATCCAGCAAAAGTCGCTCGTAGGAGCGGATTGCGTCGGATAAGTTGTTTTCCATTCGTGTTACCATATCTTCTGCGGCATCGATTGTGCTTTGCTGCCCACGTTCCAAGTCTGTTTGAGCACGGTCATATGCACGTTCTGCATCATATGCGGCATTTTGAGCAGTTTCAACACGGGTTTCTAGTGCGGAAATGGTAGCGTCTCTTGCGTCGCCGGTTGCACTGTTAAAGTCGTTGCGGGTGCGGGTTAGGCTTGTGCGGGCACGGTCATACGCTACACGAGCGTTTTCTACTTGTTGCCAAGCCGTGTTTGCTGCATTCCGTAAAGGAGCTAACCCGGCTATGGCTTCGGCATATTCGGGAGTACCAACCAGCAAATTTGCCGCTGTCTCTGCACGACTTAGATTGTCTGATGCTGTAAATGCGGCACTTTCTGCTTGGCGTAATGCACGTTCTGCATCGGATACAGCATTTCGTGCCTGTTCACCCTCGCGGGAATTTTCAAATGTTGTGGGGCGGCCACGGCGTTCTTCTGCTAAATCCGCCTCTGCATCTTCTAAGGCAGACTGCGCCCGTTCTAGGCGAATGCGAGCTTCTGTTAGGTTTTGCTCCAATGCAAAACCATCAAAATCATTTATAGCCTCATCTAAATCTTGTAGCGCGTTATCTAGGTCGAGCTGGCGCCGTTCTACGTTTAAGCGTGCGTCTTCTATTGCGCGGTCCAGCTGAAAACTGTCAAAGGGTTCCTCTGCTTCGGTCTCTGCTTCCGCAAGGTCGGTTTGCAGGTTATTCAAACGCAAACGTTGAGCATCCAACGCCAAACGGGAAGACTCTACAGATGTGCGGGCATTTTGGACGGCGTTAGCGTTTGCACGGGTTTCTTCCGTGGCATTAACTTGAGCATTTAATAGGTTAAGTTCCGCCTGCTCTAAATCGGTTTCAAAGCGCGACATATCCAAGCGGGCAAGTATATCGCCTTCCTGCACTCGGTCGCCAACTTCTACAAAAATTTCTAACACGGGCATTTGCTGCGGAGAAAAAACATTTGTTGTGTCCGCACTTTGCACAACACCGGATGCAGAGAACAAACGCGCAAGGTTTGTGCGTTCGAGCATTATGGTTTGTGGGTCGGTATTAAACCGCCCGGCGGTGGCATTTGCCCTGTTCACCGCAATAAAAATGCCTATTACAGCAACAACTCCTATAAAAATGCCAAGTTTTATCCATTTAGATTTGTTTGATTTTTTCAAAATATATCCTCCTAAATTTGTGAGAAAAAAATGCCTTCCAGCCCGCTTGTAGTATACGCCGGTACGGTTTTGTCAGAAAAAACAAATTTGCATCGCTGTCTAAGACTGCATCTTAGATTATAGCAGATTTTTGTGTACCATGCTTGGATTTTTGCACGACGAAGTTTGTGTGAAAATCCTTGGATTTTTGCACGACGAAGTTTGTGTGAAAATCCTTGAAATAATGTTGCAAGCAACACTGTGTGATATTAATATGTTGAAAGATGCAAAAGCATACGGCATAATAAACAAATGTTAAACAAGGGCGCAGGGCTGCGCCCGCCGCAGCGAGGGAGTTTGAAGGCGGAGCCTTCATTATAATAAAAGGAGCGAAACTAAATGAGCGTAAAAATCATTGGCAGCAACATTCCAAACCTGCCTTGGCAGGACAGGCCAGCAAGTGCAAGCCTAAACAGTCCAATTTGGCGTTATAGCGAAAACCCAATTATAGGACGCAACCCCGTAAAAGATGTTGCTCGCATTTTTAACAGCGCAGTATTGCCGCATGACGGCAAATTTATAGGCGTGTTCCGTGGCGACGGTACAGACAGCGTACAGCGTTTATACTTAGGCGAGAGCATTGACGGCATTAAATGGGACTTTAGGCCAGAGCCAATTCAATTTGTAGATGAAAAAGGCGAGCCTTTCCAACCACTCTATTCATATGACCCAAGGCTTTTGCACATTGAAGGCGTTTGGTATGTAATGTGGTGCCAAGATTTCTTTGGTGCAAGCATTGGTATGGCTAAAACTACCGACATGAAGACTTTTACCCGCTTGGAAAATCCGTTTATACCTTTTAACCGCAATGCTGTGTTGTTCCCAAGAAAAATAAATGGCGCATTTAAAATGCTATCCCGCCCGAGTGACAACGCGCACACACCTTTTGGCGACATTTTTATAAGCGAAAGTAAAGATTTAGAATACTGGGGACGCCACCGTCATGTTATGAGCACAAAAAGCGGTTGGGAAGCATTAAAAATAGGCGGCAGTGCACCACCAATTGAAACAAGCGAAGGTTGGTTGTGTTTCTATCATGGTGTAGAACTTACATGCAGTGGTTATGTGTACGCCGTAGGCGGCGCAATTTTGGATATAGACGAGCCTTCTAAGGTGCTTTACCGTTGCAAAAACTATCTTATGCGCCCAGAAACGCCATATGAAGAAATGGGCATGGTACCTAACGTTGTATTCCCTGTTGCGGCACTTGCAGATGCGGCTACAGGCCGTATTGCTATTTATTATGGCGCGGCGGATAGTTATGTAGGTTTGGCATTTACTACAGTTGATGAGACCGTGAAATTTATTAAAGATAATAGCAAACTTTCCGAAGAAGACGCCGGTATTGGGCGCAGGTAATAGAAAATGTAGCCACGTATTGCACGGATAAAAAAATGGATTAACACGGATACAATCTTTAATCCGTGTTAATCCAAGCTCTTAATCCGTGAAATCCGTGGCTATTACTTTTTTCCTTACATCATACCCATGCCGCCCATACCGCCGCCTGCTGGCATTGGTGGCTCTGGCTCTTTAATGTCTGCAACTACAGCTTCTGTTGTAAGCAGTGTAGATGCAACGCTGGTTGCGTTTCGCAATGCAGTACGTGCTACTTTAGTCGGGTCGATAATACCTGCATCAACCATGTTAACAAAAGTTTCTGTTAAGGCGTCGAATCCGATGCCTTTTTCTTTTGCTTTTAATGCCTCTACAATTACGCTGCCTTCAAGGCCGGCGTTAAATGCAATTTGCTTTAAAGGAGATTCCAGTGCTTTCGCAACAATTTGCGCACCAGTTTTTTCATCGCCTTGCAAGCTGTCCACAACTACTTTTACATTTGGGATTGCGTGGATAAACGCACTACCACCGCCGGAAATAATACCTTCTTCAACAGCAGCACGGGTTGCCGCTAAAGCATCTTCCATGCGTAGCTTTTTCTCTTTTAGCTCTGTCTCGGTTGGTGCGCCAACTTTGATAACTGCCACACCACCGGATAGTTTTGCCAAACGCTCTTGCAATTTTTCTTTATCGAATTCAGAAGTTGTTTCTTCTATTTGCGATTTAATTTGTACAACACGGGATGTGATTGCATTTTTGTCGCCCACGCCATCTACTATAATCGTATTTTCTTTATCGATTTGTACAGATTTTGCACGGCCTAGTTGCTCGATTGTTGCTTCTTTTAGCTCCAACCCAAGTTCGGAAGAAATGACGGTACCGCCTGTTAAAACTGCAATATCTTCAAGCATTGCTTTTCTTCTATCGCCAAAGCCAGGAGCTTTAACTGCCGCACAGTGGAATGTACCGCGCAATTTGTTCAACACAAGCGTTGTTAATGCTTCGCCTTCAACATCTTCTGCAATAATAAGAAGTTTGCCGCCTGTTTGTACAACTTGCTCAAGCAAAGGTAAAATTTCTTGCACTGTAGAGATTTTTTTATCTGTGATAAGGATGTATGGTGTGTCCAAATGAGCAACCATTTTTTCCATATCTGTGCACATGTATGGAGACAAATAACCACGGTCGAACTGCATACCTTCTACAAGTTCCAGCTCTGTATACATGGTTTTGGATTCTTCAATCGTTATAACGCCGTCACTGGACACTTTGTCCATAGCGTCAGCAATCATGTCGCCAACTTCTTTGTTAGCGGCAGAAATGGATGCAACTTTTGCAATGTGGTTTTTACCGTCTACAACTTGGCTCATGCCTTTGATGGCCTCTACCACTGCATCTGTTGCTTTTTGCATACCGCCACGCAAAATAATTGGGTTTGCGCCTGCGGCAATATTTTTCAAACCTTCGCGCACCATTGCTTGAGTTAATACAATGGCGGTTGTTGTGCCGTCACCAGCTACGTCGTTGGTTTTTGTTGCAACTTCTTTTACAAGCTGTGCGCCCATGTTTTCAAACGGGCAGTCTAGTTCTATTTCTTTTGCTATGGTTACACCATCATTGATAATTTGTGGTGTTCCGTATTTGCGGTCAAGTACAACGTTGCGGCCTTTTGGGCCGATGGTTATGCTTACTGTATCCGCCAATTTATTTACGCCAGCTTCTAAAGCGGTGCGGGCTTCAATTGAGTATTTAATTTGTTTAGCCATTTTAATCTCCTCCTTATTTTAATTATTCAACAACTGCTAGAATGTCGTTTTGTCTTACTATTACGTATTCTTCGTCTTCTAGTTTAACGTCGGTACCAGCGTACTTCGAGTAGATAACTTTGTTGCCAACGGCTACTTCCATTTTAACTTCTTTGCCGTCTACTATGCCGCCTGGGCCAACTGCTACAACTTCTGCTTGTTGTGGTTTTTCTTTTGCTGTGCCGGGCAGTACCAAACCTGATTTGGTGGTTTCTTCAGCCTCTAGTTGACGAAGCACCACACGGTCGAAAAGGGGTTTTAGTTTCATAATGTCCTCCTTAAATTTTTATGATTTTTTTAATTTAGCGCAAACATTTTAAACCATTTCTAAGAAAATGTCTAAGGCTTTTTCCAAGGTTATCGTACTATCCGTACATCATTTGCAGTAATATCACGGACAAGCGGGTTAACCGTGCGGTTTACCAGCTCCAAGATACCGTCCCGGTCGGCCAATTCATACCATGCTGGTGCACCGCTTGTGCCAAGCATAGGCAAAGTATACATATGTAGCGCATCTAAGCCACCTATATGTCTGGCTTGGTTTGCAAACCACGTGAGTTCTCCTACAGTTAAATCGGAAGCAACATAGGTGTTAAAAATGTTAATGAATTCGGGAATGCGAAGTATTGAGGCGGGGGTAAGCAACTCGCGTATAACGGCGTCCACTACTTGTTGCTGATGCTCTATACGCCGATAATCGGTTATTGTTGGGCTGTTGCTGTTTCCTCGGCGGTATCTGGCAAAATGCAGGGCGTTGTGCCCATCTAGTGTCTGTAATCCTGCGGGTATGTTTATATGTAGATTTTGGCAAGGGTCGTCGTAACGCATATGGAAAGGCACATATATTTCTACGCCGCCAACCATGTCTATCACACGGGCAAAAGCGTCATAGTCTATGCTGATATAAAAATCCGGTCTGAATCCGACCAAAGTAGACACTTCGTGCCTCATGCGCTCTACGCCGCCTTCGTGTCCTCTGCCGCCCATCATGCCGACGGGGTAGGCATTTACAATCTTGCGGCGTGTACGCTCAAAATCCACACGCGTATCACGTGGGATACTGATTAAATATCCCTGCCTTGTATTGGCGTCGTAAGCTGCAACCATGATAGTGTTCGCATGATTGCCTTCTGTCAGCCCAAAAATCAAAAAGGTAAAAAAGTTAGGTTTGCGTTCTTCAAACTGCATTAAATGTGGCGGTGGCAATTCGTTATATGTATCGTATTCCGAATTTGTATTCGTTTCATTGTTAGTTGAGGATGAATTCGACAAACCATGCGACGGTATATTTGGTTGCATTACAGAAACAGGAATGTTTGGCACTACGGGTGGTCTAACCGTTCTGTTTATCGCAAGCCAAACTCCACCGACAATTGCGCCACATATGGCTAGTGTAATAAAACACGATGTGAGGTAAATCTTGATATGTCTTTTACTCTTATTCTTAAACATAAAATCACCTATCCCGGTTACACGATATTTAGAAGAACACGAATATTAAAATTACCAAAGCAAAAATATAGTAGAGTGCAAAGTATTTTAGCTTAGCTTTTTTAACTATAGACAACATGAAGTTAATTGCGATATAGCCTGTTATAGCGGCGGCTATAAAACCTGCGCCCAAGTTTACAAAGTTTAAGCCCTCTACCAGTTCCGGGCTTGCAATAATGCGGCTTATCCTAAACACCATAGCCCCAATGGCCGCAGGAATAGACATGAGAAATGAGAACTTGGCGGCACTTTCGCGGTTTACGCCCCTTGCCATTGTGGCCGTAATGGTGCTGCCAGAGCGTGATATGCCCGGAAACACGGCAAAAGCTTGGGCTAAGCCAATTAAGGCTGCATCTATAAATGTAATGTGTTCTATGTCTTTGTCATTTTTCTTTAGCCTGTCTGAAAGCAGTAAAACTACGCCTGTTAATATAAACCCAACAGGTAGCCAACGCACCATGTGGAACATAGATTCTATAAACCTTTCAAAGAGCAAGGTAATAACTACTAACGGAATGGTGGCGATTATTAATAGAGCAGTAGTTTTTTGGAAAGGTTTTTTTATCAATGCCCAAATATCCTTGCGGAAAACGAATAAGAGAGGCATTAGGCTGCCCATATTAAGCACAATGATGAAAGTAAGGTTGTCTTCTGCCGTTATATCAAAGATATGATGGAATACCAATAAATGCCCGGAGCTGGATACCGGCAAAAATTCCGATATGCCTTGTATCAGCCCTAGAATTATTGCTTCTATTAAACTCATTTGCAAACCTCGTATTCTGTAAAGTGTGTCTTGTGGCAAGGGCAATAAAAAACGACCTTTATGGGGTCGTGACACTATAATCTTAGAATGTGTCTTGCGTGTCAATAGTTTTCTTTTGTTTTTTGGGGCGACTTGCAATGCTTCTAACCAAAAGAACAACATAAATAGGCAACCGCTTCCGCCCAAAAAAACATGTTAAATTATGTAAACCATCATCCCGCCAAAATTAACAAACTATTAACAAACCAAAAACAAACTAATAACAACAATTACTTGCAAAACAAAACGAACACGGTAAAATCAGCCTAGGGCATTCAACCCGCTATTTAAACCGGAAGGGAAGTTTTACCCATGTTCAAGTATTGCGTCTTAGCAGCCACATTTGCTTTGCTAACAGCTCTCAGTTTCACCCCCGTTTCTGCCGACGAGCCACCCCAAATCATTTCCGAAATTGTAGAAGTACGCGTGTACGAGGCAACGGAATTCATCTTCACACCAACCGCCACAGGTTACTGGACATTCATAACCTCGGACAATGAAGGCGACCCGCGCCTATGGATTTACAACATGTACGGAATGCTAATCGTCACAGATGACGACAGCGGTGGCAACCTAAACGCGCACATAGTAGTGCACCTTGTAGAAGGCGTGGACTACATTGTAGAGGCAAGTTTCTTTGGCAGGGGAACAGGCAGCTATACTTTAAGCGTGTACATGGTAGACCGTTTCGAGCGCCCCGGCGGGCATTTTACTGCTGTTGTCGTAGAAATTCCTAGTGAGGGCGGCATAATAGAAGCATACTGGAATCAAGAATGGTTTTCCTTCACGCCAAACACTACCGGGCTTTGGACATTTGAATTAGCAAATGTCGAGTATCTTGAACTTATAGACTCTTTTGACAACCATCTCGCATGGTTAGACTTTTGGGATACCGATTACGAAGAAGGCACCATAACCGTACATTTAGTCGAGGGCGTGGAGTATCTTATAAGTATTTGGGCTGCTTGGCATTCTGATGATTTCACAATTGCTGTATCGCAAACCGACATGTTTACACCGTGGCTTCCATTGGATGAGTTTGCAGAGGCCGGGTTTGTGGTTGATACAGATGTAGACTTTATGCAAATCCCACGCGGCGGCGGCTTTTTTAGCGTTAACGATGTTGCGGGTTTCTCTTTTGTGCCCGATCACACAGGTGCGTGGGCTTTTACCGCAGAAGGTAGCTATCACAATATTTACTTAGCCCTTTCGGATATAGATACAAGTTTCTTTGCCTTTACAAATTGGTGGAACGATGACTTGGTTGTATATCTTGCGGAAGGCACCCAATATTTTATTTGGGTATTAGAAGAAGTATCTTGGGATTATGTAGCGCATTATGCAGGAAGTTTTACATTAACAGTTGAGCCTTATACGGTTACGGAAATCGTTCAAACTTCTGCTGCCCAGCGGCAAATTCCCGCAATTTCATCAAGCGGCGGCATGCAGGAAGTAAGCTGGGATAATTCACAATTCTCATTTGCACCATCAACAACCAGCACATGGACCTTGCAAGCAGGACCTTTTGTCGATGACCTTTCTATAACAGATGCAAGCAATAGCTTTTGGCTGTCTGCATGGGGTAACAACGTTATTACCGTAGACCTTGCCGCAGGCGTGGAGTATTTTGTACATGCCGAGATGTGGTGGTGGGGCGAGGAAGCATGCGCGATAATTATCACACCACATTATTCCATAGAGCATTTTACCGCAGATGCGGCAACTGTTCGCAACGTTGTAAGAGAATCGGAATTTAGCCTTGTGCCAGACGAAACAGGAATGTGGATAATCCGCACCGCAAACAACGGCAACAGCGACCCCGTTTTGCAGATTTTAGACGCAAATGGTAACGTTATAGCAGAAGATGACGATAGCGGCGAAGGGCTAAACGCCTTAATTAAAATAGAACTTACCGCAGGGCAACGATATACAATACACGCAGGTTTTTTTGCAGGCAGTACAGGACAGTATCAATTGTTGGTAAGTAGGCTTATCACCGAAATGCAAGAACGCCCGCGCCTTGTAGCTCCTGAAATTATAAATGCTTAAAAAGAAATAGCCCACGGAAAGAGCAAAAAAAGCGGGATAAAAGCGGATTAAAAATAATCTGCTTTTATCCCGCTTTTGCATATGTGCTGCGCAACGTATTGAGCTGGCGTTGTGTAAAGAGGAGGTGCTAAGAGCAAAAGCGAAGGAGAACCAAAGTGCTGCCGGAGGGGATAAAACCAAGGCATGCGAGCGAGCAGCGGGCGAAGCCCGT
>Ga0123355_10010584_pt1 | contig 14160 bp, 7 predicted proteins | sample TergutEmb28metaG_3_FD_89872 | JGI IMG/M metagenome (GOLD analysis project Ga0123355, IMG submission 89872) | Embiratermes neotenicus P1 segment gut microbial communities from Petit-Saut dam, French Guiana - Emb289 P1 | ecosystem: Host-associated > Arthropoda: Insects > Digestive system > Gut ... | reverse complement strand
TTTTTTTTTTTTTTTTTTTTTGCCAGTAGAATAACTTCTTGTCATAATTACTTAATGACTGATGTTAATTTTGTGCTTGTATGTGTTTACTGGCTATATTCTGCTGCTCTCTCACACTCTCTGCTATGTTAAGGTTGATTGTCCATCTCTGTCAGCTGCCAGGATGTTGTGTGGTTTCCCACTGTCCACCGTTCTTTCTCCCTCCCTCTCACTGTCTACTGTCTTGGTATTTGCTATATTCAGTTTAGTAGCTACTGCCTGAGCCAAATACCTAACTGCTAAATGTTGTGTAGTCCTACTATTTGCTTTGTGTTTCACATTCACAGTCATTCTGAGTGTCCCTGTCCATCAAGATGTGGATAAGTGTCGTACTTCTGCTTTTTCATTTTAATCACATAAAGAATAATCTCCGTTGTGTACCCATTTTTTGGTGCAAGCAGTTGGTTGTTTGTGTAATGTTGATTGTACGTACTGCAGTTATGGTAAAGTAAATCTCTGACACTGAACAAGTTGTTTGAATATTCTGCAACATCTTTCATACTACAGACCTGGCTGTGCTGTCTGGCTGCTGTTTCACTTCATAAAAATAATGATGCATTTTTTTCATGTGGGTTATTTCTAAACTTGTTCTGAAGGTCAGCATCACATATAATTTCATCTTTCTGTGGGAAATCTGTGATTGTGGTTTTGTACTATCTAATGGTCATGATCTTTGAATTAATAATCTCAGTATTAGAATATTGTAGGAACCTGGTGTCATCCATAAAAATGTGAGTTTGTTGAATGGTACAATTTTCAGTGAGAAGGCACGTGGCTTTAATGGTGAAACAGTGTGTAATAGCAATCTTATGTTAGAAGGCTTTTAACTTCTGACATGTGGCAAGTCGGTTTCAAAGTGTATCTTACACAGAGGTTGGGGGAATTTATTCTGTAAACCGTCATGGTGAGAGGCAATAATATATGATTTGTGGACTGTGCATCAACAACTACAGTGTAGCCTTGGAAATACACGTATATCATCATCATTTTCATCCAGATTTTTAAGTATTGGTCCAAGTCATTGTACAAGAAGGCATGATGAGAAAACATAGACCAACTTACACATCTGAGAATGTGCAGTAGGTTCTGTGTGCTGCTAGAGCTGTGTGCTGTGTAGTGATAACACAATGACAGTGAGCTACCAGTATGAAGTGGCATCTTCCACTAGTGGGGGTTTCACCCGTCTTCTTTTTATGTGGCGAGGGAGTCTGTACAAACTCATCTATCGTGAATTACTCCTCTTTCTGGCTGCATTTGGCATACTCAGTGCACTCTACCGACATGCCTTTACTGAAGAACAGAAGCGGCAAGTACAGAGATATCATGCTTTGATACATAAACTGCAAATTTAAATCTTGGTGGGAGGCCCAAACTTACATTTCATACTCTGTGAATGCAAACCCCCCCCGGGGAATGTATGTTTCTCTTTGTAGTATGCATGTTAATACTTCACTGAATGACGTGATTTATTGGTTAGCATTTCTGATTCAAATTCAGGCTATTCTAAATGAGTTGAATTTTCCTTTGTTACTAGAATATGAGTGCTGGGATAATACCTTAAACAGGCAGTAACAATTTTCTCCCACATTGTTATCGATTTTCATTAATACCATGTATCCCTTGCATAATTCAATAAGCAAGTGAAATGTATTATTGGTTATAAAATAAATTATTTTTTGTTTTACCTAGCAATGGATCACATCACAGAAATACATACTACAGAGGGTTCAAAGCAGGACTCATACAGTGTACTTTTCGTTTGCGTAGATTGCTTTGTGATGTTGTTGTCATTATCATCATCATCATCATCATCGATGTATTTGATGTCATTTATTGATGTGTTTGTAATTTTTGACAGTGTTTTTTTCATGCATCACAGGCTTGTTTATTATGTGTGGCCATGCCACAGTTCACATGCTTATCTCCACAGATTCATTAGTTATTGCCATGAAACTGAAAGCTGAAAAACTTCACATGGTCATCATGTTGTTAATTTGCATTCTGTAGAAATTGTGCCTGAACACATACCATATGTTTCCAAGATCTGCTACTGCACATCATTTTTGGGCCCAAAAATTGTTAAGATTCTCCTGCCTCACAAGTTGGTGTGCCTGTCAGTGTGTTATTACTGACTGTGTAACATTTTGCTTTACATTTGCACAAGTTTGAGGCCCATTTCACTTTGCAAGATTAGTTAACCTTTTGAAGACCGACCTTTGTCGGAACTGTATGAGTATATGAAACTTCATTCCTACCCCGCAGAGAATACAGTCCGTCCCTCCATTGCAAAGGTGAATCATTTAATGATTGTTAAGGAAGTAATCAGTGTTTAGTGTGAGAATCATACAAAACATAAGTACTCTGTATGAGCACCATGCAGTGTTTCTGAATGCTGTGGCATGTAGTACATATTGACAGTGATTTTTTGTGATAGTGTATAATGGTATGGCACCTTGTATTGGTGTGGATGCATTAGGTGAATATTATAAATTCAGAACTTAGGGAAGAGAAGATCTTACGTGTTTTATTTCCATAGTATTATCACAATATGAGACAATAACAACCCTATTTTAAATATTTTAATATAAAAACATTGGGCATTTTCAGCTTTACTTGCTGTCAAGGAGTAAGTTCCATCATTTTTTTTGGTCACAGAGTACTGGCATCTTTTCCTACTCAAAAACGCTTCGTATATTATTGCTAGGCATTGATGTGTCCCAAAATGGGACTGATTTTTGCTGACTCCTTGTAGGGTGATTTCTCTTGTGGTGTGACTCCATAAGCTGAAGAGTGTCCAGTGCAGGATGTTATTTGAGTTACAGAACACAAGACATTCTGTGTCATAGTTTTAGAACTGTCATCTTCACTTCTGTCACCTTACCTAACACATTCTTTACATTCACTTTGGCCCTGCCCTCAGTTTTTTACTGGTGTGATGGTAAAGCTACTTGATGTAAGAAGAAATAAATTGGTTGCTTCATTGTTTCATTGTGTCGGATTCATTAAGCAAACCAAGCACTGCCATAACTTCCATTATAATTTTATCTTTTTGCCATACCTTTACGTTTAGTATATTGGTAAAGTCAAGATTTGTGCAAACGTTTGTGTTAAAGTTGGTGACCATGCCTTGGCTCAGGTGGTTAGTTGTCAGCTTTCCACCCCAGAGATCCATGTTGGATTCCAGGCCAGAACATGTGGGATTTGTGGTAGATAAGTTGGCTCTGGGATGGGGTTTTTAGGCCTTCTTTTCCACTGTCAGTGTCATTCCACCTGTTCCATATTCATATTTCATTCTTATAACAATGATGCTACACGATATTAGGTATTGACGTCAGTGTACTTCCTCTCTTAAAATTGGTGTGATCCTGATCTGCCTGGGAAACAGTATAACATCCAAGTCAGGGTAGACGGTTTCCTGGTCAGTATATTAACCTGGGACCTCCCATGTAAGAAGCAGGAATATTAGCTGCTCAGCATGTCATGTAGTAACATGTTAAAATGGAGTCCTGTAATTTCTGCCAGTGCCTTGAATAAATGGGAAGGGCTGTCCATGTACGTGGTTGTACTGTCCAGAAATTTTCCTGGGTAACATTGTAGGGGAACATCAACGTGAATTTGGTATATTTTGCCTTTCTCAGAGACCTGTTAACAGTGGGAATCCATTGTGGCTGTGTATTGGCTTCTCAGATGCATTTGCAAAATTGTGAAAAGCGACTGTTAGCTGCATCATGTCCATTTGTCCGCATGGAACAACTCAGCTCCCACTAGATGGATTTTCATGAAATTTGATATTTTAGTATTTGTAGAAAATCTGCTAAGAAAACTCAAGTTTTATGAAAATCTGACAAGAAAAACAGGTACTTTACAGGAAGACCAGAAAAAAAAATTTTGATTATTTTTCATTCAGTTCGTCTTAGAATAAGAAATGTTGCAGACAAAAGGAGTGGAGGAAATCAAAATACACATTTTATGTTCAATCTTCTCTCTCTCTCTCTCTCTCTCTCTCTATATATATATATATATATATGTGTGTGTGTGTGTGTGTGTGTGTGTGTGTGTGTAGGAAAATTCTGCTGTTTGTGAGATAGAATGGAAAATTTTGTAGATCCAGACAGGCCTCAGATGACAATATGGCACACATGCATTGCATGCTGGGTACCTAAGGCTACAAACACACACTCAGAATATGTTATACTTATTGCTTTTCTGCTGCAACAATGGTTGCACGAACGTGCTTCAGTGTTTCATTATACGCACATTGCCCTTCATGGAAATAGTGCAATAAACATGAGAACTTTGTAAACTCAGGGACTGATCTGCAAATACATCAGTAGGATGATACATGTGAGGGGCAGTTAGAAAGTAATGCCTTATATATTTTATTGTATGTTATATACAATTTATACATAGAAAAATTTCATAACATCATTTATACATAGAAAAATTTAATAACATCTGTGTCATCACCAAAAAAAGGTGTTGTTATTTGCAGTGTTGTCTCCATCTTTGTCAACAGTTTTTTACTGCTTTTGAACAATTGCATCTATGTCCGGTTAGTAAAAGTTACTCTCATTTGTCTGCAACAAATGGTTCACATCCTTCTGCAGTGCCTCATCATTCAGTTATTGGTGTTTTAGCAGGCTGTGCTTCAAAGGACCAAACAGGTGACAACCTGATTGTGCTAGGTCAGGACTGTAGAGTGGGTTTGGCAGTGGTGTCTGTCCAAATTTTGTGATGGTCTGAGTGGTGTGTACACATCTCTGTGGCCTGGCATCATGGAAGAGCAACATCTGACATTTTTCTAGTGGTACAAACCCAACAAACACTAGCATTCAGACTTCTTAATGTTTATTCTACCGCTACAATTCACTTTTGTTCACTGAGGCAGGAAGTTGACATGAATAACACCTTTCTTATCTCAAAAGGCTGTAGCCATGATTTTTCCTGCTGATGGCACACTGTTGATCTTCTTCCTTGCCAGTGTTGTGTGACATCATTCTGTTTATTGCCAGTTGGATTCAGGTTTAAAGTGGTACACCCAGCTGGGATACTCCAAGGTCTTTGCCTGTTGGTTGTCACAAATACTGAAAGATGTGAGGCAAGAGCAGCAATCACCACTGATCTTTTGTATTGAAAAGATATGGGGAGGAGGTTTCTTGCATTGTATTGTATTTTATTTAAACATTCCATAAATACATAAAAAAGCAGTATGTTGGATACAGAACATGTCAGTAGAAACACACATGTACAAAAAAGTGAACAAGAATAATAAAGAGTAAAATATGTAGTATCGTATGTGGAAACAAAACTTGTTGGTTCCAAGTCAGGTACAGAGATAGTTTTTACATACATGGTAACATTATACAAGGCCAAAATACTACAAAGAATAAATACTTTAAAATATAGTTATAAATATGTGTAACAAAACAACTGTTAGCTGTAAGGTCCTGTCACAAATTGTCATGGGGTATGCACCTTGGTTCAGCTTATAATGTTGGCTGCAAAAACTCATTAAATGCTTCAGCCTGCAAATGGAGAAGCAGCATATGACTATATTAAAAACATTGATTGTTGTGAAAAGACAGAATTTCTATCAAAGGTGATCCACTTGTTTCCCATTCATCATTAACATACTCTGCAGAACGCTTCACATTTGTAGTGACATCCAATCGGCTGTTTTATTTGAATGTTCTGAAATATCTGTGGAGTCTAATTAGATGGAAACAGCTTGCAAAGTAGAAGTCAGTGTTGGGTATATTTTTTATGTCATTCCACTATCCTTCTAGGTACTTACAGTAAGTGTATCCATGGTGAAGAATATTATTCCTGGTTTCATGCCCACCTTTTTTACCACATGTAATATCTATAATCATTTAAAGATTTAAGTCTTTTGGGTTGTTATGCCATTTTGACTGGTTAATAATTACTGACGGTTTAACCCTTTGACGCCTAACGACCACTATAGTGGTCGTACCACACCGCTAACCTCTAAACGTTGCAATTTAAATATTTATTTAACAAATATAGGTACTGAATATTTTAAACATGGTATATACTCTCCATTTTTTCTCTTGAAAATGCAGTTTGTTTCATAATTCTAACATATTTGGTCCCTGTTTTATTCACATTTTATATACAGGGTGTGCTAAAATTAAAAAAAAAATAATTCCTGTGCCAAAAGGTTAAAGGACTGCATTATCCCTCATCTTCAGGGTTATGCAGCCCTAGAAGAGAAAACATGATGTAATGTGTCGGAAGACTTGAATCTGCAGAAAGACCACTGTCATAACCTCAGTGTCACATATAAGCACATATAAGCCCAAAGTGAGAAGTGCCCAAAGGGAAAGAAAATCATGCTCAAAGTGATCCGTGTGTAACACGTGTATAGGATGAACTCCCTTAAGCAGCTGAGTACAGTAATGATGCAGTTGATGAGTGTGCTGCATTATTATATTTAGGCATGATGAGGCTGCTTTGAAAGAATAAATCTGATTAAAAAGTATGACCTGTCATCGGTGTCTTTCCTGTTACAAAATAACCACAGAAACCGAGAATCTAATGATTCACCCAGGTACATGAAATGTGGAATGTTTGTACCTGTATTTAGAAAATCCTGCCTGCGATGGAAAAGTATTCAGATCCTTTAGAGTCTTGTTAAAAGGAATTTTAGTTCATTGCACATAATGTGGAAGTTTTACATTGGCATGTAACTATGTTTGTATTATGTTAGGTACTTTGAAGGTTGCCTCACATTTGTAATGTAATTAATTTTAAAAATATATTATGCTGAATGTTATTAGAGATTTGGGTCCTACTTCACTTTTGTCTTGTGATTTTGTTATTCTCATGACATAGCACAGATTGAGTGGTAGCCAGTTATCAACTCTGCAGGCAGATTTCTTTTACGTGCTGAAGTTCAGTGCAGTATCATGTTATACTTGTTGTTTTTGGTTCTTTTGTTAGGTTTGTTGTTGTGGCTCAGACTGTGCCTTTGTGTGTGTGAGAGTGTGGTTAGAAGTGCCAAGATTTGTTGCTTTATTTAGCTGCAGCAAACTCAGGGTCCAGTACACTTCCTTGCAATAAAAAACGAACACTCAGTTCCCCCTCTGCCAGTACATCAAGCCGTTTAATTTGGAGTAGCGTAAGGGAAAGAATTTGTGCATGCATGCATGGCACACATTTGCTTGCCCTATCAGTATGAAAATAACAGAAGGATTGAGAAAATTACATCCTGGGGAGATTCATAATTTATAATCTCACCTAATTTTGTGAACTACGTAATTCTGCAGGGCAAGTTCCATCTTAAGAAGCTGGTAATAATGCAGTTAGTTAGGAAATTTCCCACCTTTTGTGGTTATTTTTACCATATTCAATTGCTAAATCCTAACCTGAGCAACTTGAATCCAATCCAGAATTACACACCTCTTTACTTAAGATCTGTCTTAATACAGGCCTCCAACTGACTCGTAGGTTTCCTAGGTGGCTTCCGCCTTTCAGGTTGTCTGACTAAAACTTTCTTGGCATTTCTCGTCGACCGTATGCATGCTGCATATTCTGCTGATCGCATATTCCTTGGTTTCATGACCTTACTAATATTTTTTGAGAGTACAAATTAGTAAAGCACCTTGTGTTTTTTTGTACATTCTTGCTAGCTTAGCTCTTCACAGCCTACCCCTCTCCCCCAGGACACCCAATATTCTTCCATCATAGTGAGAGACGAAGTTTCGCACTCATTGAACAGGAAGTAAAATTATACTTTTTGTCATTGTCATCATTATCTCATCTTGGATTAGTCTTGTGCCTAACCTCTTCCACTCACATGAGTGTATTTAGCTTGCCACCTTAATGTTGGGTGCCACATGTTCATGTGTTTTCATGTTTGTAAGATATATCTTGTTATTGAGGTCCATGTTTTAAAATTCTGTGGAACTTGCATGGCATCGTTTTATGTTACAAATTTCCAGTCTTCTGTACTAACTGGCCAGTTGACACCCCTACACGCTCTCTCCTTCTCCCCCCTCTCCCTCCTTCTCTGGCCAGTTGACTGCCCTACACGCTCTCTCCCTCTCCCCCTCTCCCTCTCCCCCTCTGGCCAGTTGACTGCCCTACATGCTCTCCCCTCTCTTCCCCCTCCCTCCCTCCCTCCCTCCATTGGGCAGAACCCTTCTTGGTAATTAATAATTATTTAGCTAACTGAGAAATTCTCTTTGAGGAACCCACAGATCATTCGTGCTTATTCCTGTTCTGAGCAAGATGAATCCATTCCACAATTTCCCATTCTATTTCTTTAAGATTTGTTTGAATAGTGCCCTGCCATTTATGCCTGGGTCTTCCGATTGTTCCCTTATCTTCAGATTTACCAAACAAAGTTTATATGCATATCTGTTATCTGTGTGTGCTGCATAATTTACCCATCTTACTCTGCTTGATTTTAAATATCCTAACGGTAACTTGTGATTTATATAAATTATTAAGGTCTGCATTGAATAATTTTTTCGTTTGTCCTGTTACTTCCAACCCCCTTAGGTCCAAGTGTTCTCCTAAGCACTCAGTTGTCAGTCAAACTTAGTATGTGTAATTCCCTTAATGTGTGAGACCATGCGTTATGTAAAATGAGGCAACAGTACTTCACTTCTGTATATTTCAGTGTTTGTGTTTTTAAATAGGAAGTGGGAAGACTAGGCTCTGCACTGAATGGTAGCAAGCATTGCATGAGTTCAGTCTGTTCATAATTTCTTCATGAATGCAGCATTAATGTGCTTTTGTTCTCAAATGTTTGAACTTTGCCACACTTTCAAAGGATGTGGTTTTGTCATGCAATCTGTTTACAAAACATGAAAATATCTCAGCATTTACTTTTAGACCAATCTCCTTACTAGCAACAACATATAACATATTGATAGTAATCATTGTGGAGGCATTAGTTCAGAAGGTATTATTTTAAAAGAATGTATTGATTTTATAAGATCTGAGGATTTTGTGGTGTTTGAAGATGTAAATTGTGGTGTTCTGGGTTCAGATGCATATTGGGTTATCAGTGTATAAGAGGAACATGCCGTCCCTGCAGAAGCAGAGACAACAGGTTTGCACAAAATACTTTCAACTGTTGAATGAGACATAAATGTTGGGCCTTGAATCTTCAACAGTACTGCTGAAAACCTTGATTCTCACAGACAGGACTGTGTCATGGCCCAGGAGACCACAATCCAAATAATGCTGCCTTGCTTCCTACATTAACCTTTTGGTGCCGGAATTTTTTTTTAATTTTAGCACACCCTGTATATAAAATGTGAATAATACAGGAAACAAATACGTTAGATTTATGAAACAAACTGCATTTTGAAGAGGAAAAAAACGGAGAATATATACCATGTTTAAAATATTCAGTGCCTGTATTTGTTGAATAAATATATAAAATGCAACATTTAGAGGTTAGCGGTGCGGTACGACCACTATAGTCATCGTTAGGCATCAAAAGGTTAATAGCACATACAGGAATGCAAATTGAAAGTAATATCTGTAGCCACAGAATACATCAGTATAAGCACTGTTGTGTTTCCACATGTATTTGTGCAGACAGTTCTTGTTGATAAGTAACCAAAGTGTATGAAATAAGAACCATATTAAGGACATGGAAACATGTAATTGTTATTTTATATTATCAGAGTGGCAGTGGATGTTCATATGGAATACAATTATTTTTCAAGACTTTTTTTGGGTGGGAGTGGGAGGGTGGAGTGTTGTTTACATCATCATGTTTTACATTAATTTATTACAGATACATATCTGCTGTCGTATATACAGCCCTTTAAGTGCAGTATACCTTTGCAAGTCCATGTCTGTGCAATGTGACTTTCTCTTTCACATGGCCCTTTCTGATGTGCACTGTTTCAGTGACTTATGAAGTCATGTATTGTGGGTTGCATTGTCTGACAGATGCCATTGCGTGTGCTTGAGAGAATAATTTTTTTAAATATTACACTGTTGCATTCACTCCCTTTCTTCCACCTGAAGTACATTATTTTGTGGAAGCCACAGGGAATGCAAGTTACACACAGCATATCTTAGCAACAGAACAATTTCATGAACGTAATGAATGGATGCACAACGTACGTAAGACAACAATACAAATGAATTTGGCTGTACTTACAGTAATTGAGGTATACAAATAACCTCATGCCCATTTCACATAACCAAGATAGCTGGGGGGTGTCACAGAGAAGAGAACTAGAACACACACACACACACACACGCAATCCTATTACTTACAATGCGTGGGACACTGTGCAACAAGGAGCTGCAAAACCACACCTAAACAGAATTTCACAACCTTTTTTGGTCACCTCCAGAAATCGAGAGTAATGCAGTTGGTGGGATAAGGGAAGTAGCTGGGTAAGGGGAAGGGAGGAACAGCACTTTGTTGTGCCTCAAGCTATGACATAGCATGTTGTGCTGTCAGCAATTAATTTTCCTTCTATTTAATTAATGTTTGTCATGTAAAAATGTTTCAAATTAGTCTTTTAGGTTTTGAAGAGCTGTCTTGTATGTAGTGTGAAATTCTCCTACTAGTGGCCCTTTTTTATTATTGTAGAAAAATTATAAAAGTTTACCTTTGTGTGTGGTAACAGTTGTATTGCATCAGTGTAAATCAAAATTAAATTTGCCAGATTTCATCAGCATTCTTTGAGTTATTTAAAAAATGGAAACACTGACCAGCCAGATGGAGGAGAGCCATCACTTCACCAGTGTCCGTTCATTTTGTGTACTTCGTGTCAAGAAGTGTTAAAGTGCCTCTTTTCAATCTGTCATAGTTTGCAACAGCAAAATTTTGAAGCTATAATTATTTATTGTGTTGTAATACAGAACCCTGTTATTTCATGTAACTGTTTTAGGCATTGTAATCTAATTTTGCAAGCAGTCATTTTTATCTGAGCAAATACATATCTTATGCATAGATCCACAGTTGAACTATATTTTCTAGAAAAACCCCTGAAAATATAAAGATACGAATGAAATTTTACTGACAGGATATTACACTTGCTTAAATTAAACTCAAACCTGGTCTCAGAAAGAATTCTCTATGTGTGTACAGAATGATTTTTGAGCATGCAGAGTGCCAACATTTTGTCTAGATACATGAATTTTAGTTAATGTTATTCAGGTCCATTGCCTGATTTTAAGGGAGTGAAAGAGTTTGATGTGAGTTGTGTGTAGGCTTTGAAGGCTGTAGGATTATATGAGTATTTATTGCTTGGGTTACAAAAATAGACAAACATTTTGTTTTAGAAATACCAAGATTTAAATTTAAAGTGGGCTACTTGAACTGCATGTTAGCATAACATAGTGGTGCAGTGACAGACAGTTTTATTAATAAAATGGGGGATGTTGCCAAGGATAGTAACTGACATAACATAGCATCCATTTCTTGAAGCTAATTTTAATTTGCTGCCCCTGCATGTCTGTTGCTGTAGCTTAGGAAGTATTTAGATTTAATTTCTATAAAAAAGGGCAATTATATTTGTATTGTTTAATGAGCTAGTGAAATGACCATTTATAGGCTTTTTAACAGCTGGGGTTGAATTCCTGGGAGGATCATGTGGCAGGATTTGTGCTATATGAAACAAGAGGGTCATAAAGAAAGAATATTTTAATTTTGTTCATATTTTCAGACTGAATTACTCCATGTAATTTGGTGGAAATAAGTTTGAATAAATAAGCACATTATTTCATGATGCCATCACAAATAGTGCAGAATGTCCATTGTTTTATTGTGGGGTTGGAGAGGGGGATTGTTGCTGTTTGTGGATGGTTGAACTGTACATATTGCTTCTGAACTGCATGCTGTATAGACAGGGACAAGTGTCTGAGTAAGCATGGTGTGACCCTCGAAGATGGGACCGATATGTTGTCCTGAAATGTCCATATGAAATTGCCAGTACTCCATAATAGCCCAGAAAAGCACAGTTCTTAGAAATAAGAAATGTCCAAGGTTTTAACCTGTTTTGGATACATAGCATGTAAATAAATCAAAATTTTAAAATGAACATTTTTACCTTGACATAACTCCAGCTGTGAGACCCAGAAATTTTTGTCGTGTAGTAAGTAGTGATGAGTACTGATGAAAGTGAAATAGTTGTATCTTACAGCAGAGTGTTGACTATGAATGCCAAGTAATCAGATTGCTAGTTTTCAAAATGAAAGTCTACTTAAAAATATTTTAGAACAATTTGACACTGTATAGTACATGCGGTTTTGCACCACCAGGAAGAAACTCCAGTTAGAAATGTGTTTGTTTTCATTATATTATATTGCAGGTGGGCTGGGATAGTGTAGTTGGTATAATGACTCGCTACACCATGGATGTTCTGGAGATCAAATCCCACTGTGGGCGAGGTTTTCTGCACCTCACCAGACCGGCCCTGGGTCCCACCCATGCTACTGTAGCATGGGTACAGGGTCTCTTTCTCGGGGATAAAGTGGCCGGGGAGTGGCTTTGATTACCCACCCATGTCTAGCACTGAGATTACAGAAAGAGTAGAGCTGTACTTGTACTCCCCATCTGGGCCTTTGTGGCCTGTTGTAGGGTGAATATTACCGTCCACTTTTTTTTCTTTCTTTCTTTTTTTTCTTTCCCATGTAAAGATGAGGTACTACTATGGGTGTATATCAGTGCAATGCACTGCTTTTTTTTTTTAAGTTTTTTTAGTTTTGGTCAGTTGTTCAAAAACATTAATGTAAACTAGATATCCATTAATTGTTTCAGGTAATCACCTATTATGGTATTCCAGTTTTGTTATCCAAAGTGGTAATATAGGCCAGGCCTGTCTCTAATCACTTCATACACCTGACCCTTTCCTCTTCATAGCACTGAAATTATTTTTGTGTACAGTTTAATATATTACACCAGTTGCAGTGTTCTGTGAATGAGTGATTTATATAATGAAAGTTACAGTGATCACAAAGCTTGTTTTCCCATGGATTAAGAATTATTATTTTTGAAGTTGTATGTACTGAAAGGAAGGGCATTTACTTGTATTGGAAGAAAACACAACTGTAATAATAGCTCATTGTTTCCATTTGTGTAGTAGCATATGATGTGAATGTGAACACTGGTTGAATGAATTGGCAAGTCTTGCGCAAGTAAAAATAGCGGCAGTCCTCCTCTTTACACATTCTGTCATAACAAGTGCAGTGTATAATGTTAGCTTTATTCATATCTTATGTTGCCCACGTTAAAATGCATTAAAAATAGAACCAATGATTGACTGAAGCCAGTGTAGTAACGGAGGACGGTCTTGTAACCAGTGAAGTTGTCCCTTGCATAATAGCACAGCAGATCGTGGAAGCATATGGGGAGTGAAGGTGTAGATCCATGCATTCTGGATCTGTGCAATAGATGAAGGTTTTCATGTTCGCATTAATGGCCACTTTGCATCCAGAGAATAAGCCACTATTGCCCTTTGAATAGGAGGTAGGCCCCGAAGCCAGTCTGGACACTTCAGAGTAGAGAAAAATTTCTTGGCCATGCTGGAAATGGAACCCATATTCCTTGGTTGCTAAGTCTGTATCCGAGGTACTGAATCAGCTGAGCTATCATAGCTCTAATGGAGAGAAATGGGGAAGGAAAATTAATTCATATTAACTTCAAAACTAAATATTATTATGTATCCTTCAACTTGACTAGTACATTATTTCTCAAAGTATATGAATATTTACTTTTGAAACTATTTTTCATGCATGTGACAATCATTTGATCCCTCTTTTACTGAGTGGAGTAAGCCATTGAATTTATCAGAATAGATACATGTTCTGTGGTAAAAACTGACAGCTGTCAAACAGTAGTACTTCGATAAATGCCTGTACATGTTCCAGTTTAGACAGACAGCTCATTGAAGGATGTTGTTTAGTTACTTCCAAACTGCAGGCTGTTGTCCTCAGTTGCTTCAACTGTTTGGTGTTGGAGGAACCTTGTTTTACAGGCTGTTCAATTACAGTTTTATTAACCCTTTGGCGCCCGAATTATTTGTTTAAATTTTAGCACACCCTGTGTTTAAAATTTGAATAAAACAGGAAACAAATGTGTTAGAATTATGAAATAAACTGCATTTTGAAGAGAAAAAA